>Ga0208646_1000605_pt1 | contig 21990 bp, 1 predicted proteins | sample AntAceMetag02UK8_FD_184762 | JGI IMG/M metagenome (GOLD analysis project Ga0208646, IMG submission 184762) | Saline lake microbial communities from Ace Lake, Antarctica - Antarctic Ace Lake Metagenome 02UK8 (SPAdes) (version 2) | ecosystem: Environmental > Aquatic > Non-marine Saline and Alkaline... | reverse complement strand
TCATAGAGATCGAGATTGGTGGAGATGGCTTTGATGCGAACAACTTTAAATTGGATGTCTTTGTAGCTGAAGGCGGAATCGGAGTAGAGCGAGTATCAGCACTGGCGATCTATTCACAATACTTCTGGGGACTGGATGTTTATCCGATCCCAGCGAGTGACTTTATAACGATCCGTTATGACAGGTTATTAGCCGACGAAGTAGAAGTGAAGATGGTGGATATGAGAGGCGAGACGGTGATAACACAGCCGATCCGTCGAGGATGGGATGAAAATTACCAGATCGATGTAAGCCAGTTGGCAGAAGGCACCTACCTACTGCACTTCATGGATCCAATCAAAGGATCAGTGGTCGCTTATAAAATATACGTGAGGCATTAAGGCTACAAATAACAAAGAAAGTGTAGAAAAGGAATCAATGTAAATTGATCCCTTTTCGCATTAATATCTATTGAGTAAGGGGGAGTAGCACGGCCATAAAATCAAAAAGTGCTACGCTAAAGCCAATGTATCAATATAAAGGCTAGAAGAGAAACGTATTTTAAAAGGACGTTTTAGCATAAAACGGAGAATTGATTTTTGTTTGTGGACATGAGAGCTTGAGTGAAATATTGTTATTTAATGGATGTAGTTGTACTTTATAATGTTATTTTAGCAATTACTATAGATATTCTTCAACTATGTTCATGGACATCTAGAGTGTAATTAAAAGATTTGATTAATTTCGATTTTGATTAAAAAGCCATCTATTGACCGCCATCATATGTTAAAAAGAATAACTGTCCCACTGACTAGTCTAGTCATTGTCTTTTTTGCTGCCAACTCCCTTTATGATCAAGCCAACATTTTTTATTCTAAAGGATCGCAATATGTTATTGCCAATGACTCGTACGGTGCTATCAAGCAACTTGCTTTAGCGACAGAGCCATCTTCTACGCAAACAGTTGAAGGTCAAATACTATCTCAATTTACAACCGCCACAATATGACAAGGAGAATAACTACCCTCACAAGTAATATTTTTGCTTTTCTGATAGCATTAAATTTTGCTTTTTCACAGTCTTCTTCCCATTCAGGAACCTTTTATCGAATTCCTACAAATACAAATCTGGAGATAAGTGGTGATATAACAGTAGAGGCTTGGTTAAGACCAAACGCTGCACAGTCGAATATTGGAAATGTTTTGATGAAAGGTGCCTACGGTTACGCATTTGGCATTATGAATAATGGTACAATTGCTTGGTGGCAAAATGGTGGCCAAAATGGTGGTCCAGAATCAACCGCCAGCATTACTCAGGATGGATCAACATGGACACACGTGGCTGTTGTTAACCAAGGAGGAGTAGGAACAATATTTTACATTAATGGTGTTGCTGTTGGTTCCAATGCGACTGGTGGGTCTTTTCAAGTACAGGCTGGTGATCTAACGATTGGCGCACAGGGAACGTGCAATTGCAACACATTTAATGGACTTATAGATGAGGTTAGGGTTTGGAATGACGTGCGTACTGCACAGGAAATAACAGATAATTACAGTGGAGTCGTTTCAGGAGGCGAACAGGGTTTGGCGGCCTACTATCGTTTTAATGAAGGTTCTGGATCGACCATTTTTGATGAAAAAACGGCGACCTCTTACACACCTTCTGTAAACCCGATTACATGGAGTACAATGGATGCAGGAGTAACTTCGGCATGTATTGTTAACGATGAAACTGTAGCGGCTACAGAAACTAACGTATCATTTAATTCATCAACGACGATTACAACAGGTTCGTCTGTTTCCGGAGTTGCCTATTATCTAAGAGATGATTCAGACAATTCAATTGTCGATGGCCCTATTGGAGGAACAGGAAGAAGCCTTACTTTCAATACAGGTAATCTGACTACTTCGACGACCTTTAATGTAAATGGCTTAGCTGGGAATACCCCATCTTATTCTACTCAAACAACCAACCCATTCAGTTTGACCGCTACTGCAGGGAGCTACTCCGTGGTGAACTTTGGCGATCTAGATAATGATGGCGATCTCGATATAATGTCTGGCCACAGTGCTGCATTCAGTTACTATGAAAATATAGGAACAGCTACATCTCCAAATTTCACTACCAGATTGGACAATCCATTTGGCTTGAGTAGTGTAGCGGGTAATTATCCGTACACAGACTTTGTAGATCTGGATAACGATGGAGATCTTGACCTTATGGCTACTGAGGCAGGTGGCGATTATCACTATTATGAGAACACGGGCACACCAGCTGCACCGGCATATGGGGCAGTAAACACAAATCCATTTGGATTGGTCATAAATGGAAACGCATATTCCTGGGGTGTTTCATTTGCCGATCTAGACAATGACGGTGATCAGGATATGATTGCTGGAACGCATACAGGAAATTATTTTTATTACGAAAATACGGGGACTGTTTCTTCACCAATATTTGGGACGAAGCAATCCAATCCTTTTTCATTAACAAATACAGTCGCTAACTATTCGTATCCACAATTTGTGGACATGGATAGTGATGGAGATTTTGATGTTCTTGCTGGAGACCAAACCAATGGATTTTATTATTATGAAAATATTGGTACGCTTTCGTCACCCTCTTTTACTACAGTAGTCACCAATCCTTATGGACTTGCTGCAGTAACTGGAAGTTATACTACGTATGGTATTGCGGATATTGATGGAGATGGAGATCTCGACATTATATCAGGCACTAATGCCAATGCTAATTTCTACTACTACGAAAATACCGCTGGTGCATCTTGTTCACTTGAGATGGCTCAAACACCTACGATTGAGTCTCAGTTGCCAAACTACGCCCTAGATTTTGATGGAACCGATGACTATGTTGACGCGGGAACAGGAGCGAATACTTTTATAGATAATGCTACTCAATTGACAGTCGAGGCTTGGATCAATATGGACAATGTGAACTCAGAATCTGAGTTAATATCCAACTCAACTACGGGAGTTCCTTCTGGCTTTGAATTTAGAGTAGCAGGAGGCAATGTTTTCTTCACTTATAAAGATCAAAACGGTACTCAATATTCTTCTGTTTCAGTATCTATCTCTGCGGGCACTTGGTATCACATTGCAGGAGTGTTGGATGACACCAACTTGACATTGCATGTAAATGGCACAGAGCAAAGTTCCGTGACGGTTGGTGGTAATATGTCTGTTGCTTCCAATTCTTTGAAGATAGGAGCAAATACTTTCGGGTTTAGAGTTAATGGTCGTGTAGATGAGGTTAGAATCTGGACTACAGCACGGACGAATGCCCAAATCAATACGTTCAAAGATGTTGAGTTAAATGGCATAGAGCCAAGTTTAGTAGCTTACTATCCATTTTCAGAGGGATCGACAAACAGCACCACGGCAGATGGCTCACCAAATGGCAACACAGGGTCACTTACTAACATGGATAATATCAATGCTTGGGTAGTGGCTACACACTCCGTAGGTGATGCGCTTTCTCTGGATTCGACACCACCAACAGCGACTATCGCTAGTTCCGAAACCAGCCCCACATCCACCACACCATTCCAAATCACCATCACTTTCGACGAAGAAGTTGCGGGCTTTGATCTTACAGATATTTCAGTTGGAAACGGAACAGCTTCCAACCTAGCAACTGGAAATAATATTGTTTTCATAGCAGACATCACTGGCGCTACGGAAGCTGCCGTAAACGTAGATATTGCAGGTGGAGTAGCTACTGACCTTACGGGAAATGGAAATACTGCGGCTACACAGTTTAGCATTGATTATGAGTTACCTAATTATGCTCTGGATTTGGATGGAGTGAATGATTATGTGAATGCTGAAGCAACTGCAACGGGACTACCACAAGGTAGTGACCCTGTGACTGTAGAAGCATGGGTAAAAACAGCTCAAACAAATATTGGAAATATTGTTAGCTGGGGGAACAAATCAAATAGTCAGCGGTTTGGCTTTGCTATTAGAAGCGAAAGCATTGCTTTTATTGGTGAGTTAAATGATCGTACTGGAAGCGCTAATTTCAATGATAATAATTGGCATCATGTTGCTTTAACATTTTCAGGAGGAGCAAGCGGTACTCTTCGCTTTTATTTGGATGGAGTTGAAGACGTAAGTTTTTCGCCATTTTCGATGAATATTATAGGACAAAACCTTCGAATAGGCCAGATATCTTCTCCGGCAAACTTAGAGTTTTTTAATGGCCAAATAGACGAGGTAAGAATTTGGAATTATGAAAGATCCGCGTCACAAATCGTGGCGTTAAAAGACCAAGAACTTAATGGAACAGAGACAGGAATAGTTGCCTACTATAATTTTTCTGATGCTTCAGGTACTACACTGACAGATGAATCCACGAATACTAATACTGGAACATTGACTGGCTTTGCGCTTTCAGGAACCACGTCTAATTGGGTAACAACTGGTCCAACACTAGGCGCTGCGGTAGTAGATGTTACTGCACCAGCATTCATTTCTACCTATCCGCAATCGCAGGCAATAACTCATAATGCATTTGATATCGCCGTTCAACTTGACGAAATAGGAACTGGTTATTATACGGTATTGCCAAATGGTACTGCTGCTCCAACAGGTGCTGCTGTAAAAGCAGGAAGTGTAGCCACCGAAATCACTGCAGGTAGTATCAATGTAATTGCAGGATCAACTACTTACACGGCAAGCATAATCGCTGGGCTTTCACCAAGTACGGACTATGATATCTATGTAGTAGCAGAAGATGGCCTATCAAATCTTCAATCTACAGCTACACTATTGGAAATTACGACACTGGCTACTCCTAACTACGGCCTTGATTTTGAAACTTCTAGTGGTTATGTCGCTACGGGAAAAACAACACTTAACGCTGGATTTACGGTTGAGACTTGGGTTACATTGTCAACGTTGGCCCCAGCAAATAGCACACAAGTTGCTATCGGCAAATGGAGTAATCCTCCATTAAATCGTGATTTCGTAGTGGCATGGAACAATGCTACAGATAAATTTTATGGGGCGATATTAAATGAAGGAACAGGAATAAGCACACAGGCTATAGCCAATGCATTTACTCCCGTTATTGATACATGGTATCATCTAGCATTAACCTATGATGGGGAAAACCTTAAATTATATATAGATGGTAATCTTGAAGCTACCACAGCGATATCTAACGGAATTGACATTACAGGTTCAGAAATAATTGTTGCCAATACTCAAACCGGTATAGCTGGAGCAAGTCAATCTTGGCAAGGAGAAATAGATGAAGTAAGAATCTGGGACAGAGCAAGGTCTGTAGAACAGATTATAGCTTTTAAAGACCAAGAACTAAATGGAACAGAACCTGACTTAGTACTTTATTACCCTTTTTCAGAAGGATCAGCAAATGCTTCAACAGCAGATTTGGCTACCGCAGATGGTGCACAGAATGGTGCACTGACCAACATGGATGACACCAATGATTGGGTGGTAACAGCAAATGGAGTTTCTGATCCGGGCACTTTGGATGCTACAGCCCCAGGAGTAACCAGCATCACATCAGGAGAAACGGACCCAACAACCAATTCGTCATTCGCTATTTCTGTTCTTTTCGATGAAGCCGTTTATGGCTTGACCGATACGGATTTCACATTGGCGAATGGAACTGCTTCTAATGTAGCTACTTCCGACAATATCACTCATACAGCAGACATTACACCAACAGCTACGGGCACAGTCACTGTAGATCTAGGCGCAGGTGCAGTGACGGATCTTACAGGAAACCCAAACAATGCCGCACCGCAGTTTAGTATCAATTATACTGCGCCAGAAAATGCACTTGACTTTGATGGGATTAATGATATTGTCACAATAGCTGATGATCCTGCTTTTGATCTAGCTACACTTACGGTGGAAGGATGGTTCTATTTCGATGACGTAGCTTCTACGAAATACATGATTAGTCGTTACGACGGTTCTACTGCCACAGCGGGGGATATGCTAATATCCATTCAAAATCAAGAGTTTAGATTCATGATTGTGAATGATGCTAATACTTGGACTGGCGTTAATGGCGAAGCTGATGCACCAATAATGGCTATAGATACTTGGTATCATTTGGCGGGAACCTTTGATGGATCCACAGTAAAAGTTTACATCAATGGTACCGAAGCTGCCTCAGTACCGACAACCGGTACGTTTACTAATTTCACTTCAAGTACTAGACCTTTCACATTTGGTAGTCTAATCCCGGCAACAAATTTGTTCAACGGGCAAATGGATAATGTACGAATTTGGAATGTTGCCAGAACGAAAACACAAATCCTTGGAAACCTAACATCTCCAATTTCTTCTGCGCCAGGTCTTGTAGCATCTTATGATTTCAACAGTGGTTCAGGAACCAACTTGTTTGACGCTGCTGGAGCTAATGCTGGAGTCTTAACAAACTTTGATTTCTCTGGAACTTCATCAGATTGGATCACCTCTACAATCCCTACTTGTGCTCCACTTGGCAAATTCATTGGAACAACAGATGCAGACTGGAATGATCCAAGTAACTGGTGTGGTGGCGTAGTACCTACACCAAGTAATGTTACCGAAGACATAGTCGTCTCTATTGATTCTGATATTATAGAAACAGAAGATGTAATACTAAATGCCAATGATTTTCAGGTGGCCGAAGGAGCGAATCTTGTCTTGGATCTTGGAGTTAATAATTTTGAATTAACAAATAATGCTACGTTTACCAATGATGGAACAGTAAACTTAAACAGTGGTACAGGAATCAATGCTACATTAGGAGTTTTTACTAATAACGGAACGGTAAACATAGCTAATGGAACGGGAATCAATGCGACATCTGGGTCATTCATTAATAAAGGAACTTTCTTTTTCGAGGCAGGTACCGTCCTCGAAGCGCCGACGGGGACTTTCGTTAATGAGGGAATTCTCAAAGGATTTGCTACGGTAAACAATAATTTCACCAATCCATCTTTGGGTACGGTTGCACCGGGAGCTTCTCCGGGTTGTATGAACTTCGTGGCAGATTTTACTAATACGGGTTCACTTCTAGTAGATATAAATGGTGTGACTGCCTGTACCGAGTATGATCAAATAACTGTAGGTGGTTCGGCCAACCTTGGAGGTACTTTGACAGTGGTATTGGGTTACTCGCCGACCAATGGAGATGAATATTTAATCGTTGATGCGACGACTATCGTGGGTACATTCGCTACCGTGAACTTACCAGATGCTAGCTGGTCAATTAGTTATGATTCACCATTAACTGGTCAGGTAAGTTTAAATTATTTTGATCCTACACAAACCCCTGGTTTTACTGGTCCAGGTGGAGTTGGAGAAACGGATGGTGCTTCCGAATTGGCGCTATGGATGAAGGCCGATGCAGGTACAGGAACAACCACGAATGGCGTGACCGTAGCTACTTGGGTTGATCAATCTGGTTATGGTAGAAGTATGACAGCTGTAAATACACCTTCATATCAAGCCAATGTGATGAATGGGCAACCAGTGGTTCAATTCAGCGCTGCGCAAGCGGAATACTTACAATCATCTGGTTTTACGAGCAATTTTGAGACGACAGGGTTTACTATTTTCGCGGTGGCACAATGGACCGGAACGGGAGCTCAAGGTTATATAGGATTCAAGAGTAGGACGGGAGTAGGTACAAATCAGGGTACCACATTCTTTGTTGATGATATTAATGGAAAGAGCAGTACGCGTGTTCGTGTGTCTTCCCCATCCTCTGGCTCACTTGGGGGCACCAACTTAATTGCCAATAACAGGATTCCAAGCATGTTGTCATTTACACGTTCCACCTCCTTGCTGAACGCTTATGATGGGGGTACGAATTTGATCAGCGATCTTAACGAGGGAGCAATATTTGATGATGCCGGGGATCAGCCTTGGATGATTGGCCGATATAACAATGACAACACCTTGTATTTTACTGGTGATGTAGCAGAATTTATCTTGTACGAAGGAGTGTTGACTACTGCCTCCCGTCAGATAGTAGAGAACCACCTTTCGGCAAAATATGGCATTGCTACTTCTACAGACTTATACGTTGGTGATGATCTTGGCAATGGAGATTATGACTTTGATGTCATCGGTATTGGTCAAGAAATAGATGGTTATGATCCCGGGGCTGAGGCTGGTGGATTTGGCCTATTGAGTGAAGGTTTTTTAACAGATGACGGAGACTATATTTTCGCTGGTCACTCGGGTACAGCCCATGCTGATGTTCAAGCTGACCTACCCGCTAGCTACACCAATCGATGGGCTAGAGACTGGTACATTGATAAAACAGATATCAGTACCAATGGTGGGAATGTTACTTTGTCTTTTGATTATGCAGCGGCTGGTTTGACATTACCAACGGCGACTAATTATGCCTTGATCTCAAGAGCTGGAATAACAGGAGCCTATACTATAGTTTCTTCTGTCTCAGGAATTGATGGCAATACGGTTTCATTTACTGTTAATGCGACTGCTATCGCGGATGGCTATTATACTATTGCAGATGATCAGCAGGTTAATTACGCCTTGGATTTTGATGGCGTCAATGAATACTTGACTATTAGTGGAGGAACGGCTATTCTTGGAGGTTTGAGCACATTTACAATAGAGTTTTGGATCAAAAAGCGGGATATTGAAAGAACTACAATGTTGGATTTTGCATCTAGTTCTGGAGATTGGTTGGAAATTCAAAGTGCTGGTGAAATATACCTAAGAGGCGGTGATAATAGCAATAGCGTAAATTTAATAGCGGGGGCTGGTACTTATCCAGCAGATTTTGCATGGCATCATGTGGCCTTAACAAATAATGGCCAAGGTGCTGGAGCTATTTATTTGGATGGAACGTCTGTTGCGCTTACTCAAAACAATCTGTCTGCTTTTAGTAGCGGATCCAATACACTTAACATTGCTACGCTTGATGCAGGTAGTCGTTTCTTAAATGGGCAATTAGATGAATTAAGATTTTGGAATACCGCCAGATCTGCTGCTCAGATTAATGCTTTTAAAGACCAAGAATTGAATGGTAATGAACCAGGTTTGGTAGCTTATCATAATTTTTCTGATGGTACCGGATCAGGCACAGCAACAGATCTCACAGTGAATGGCTACAATGCAACGCTACAGAATATGGAAGTTGGCGCTGATTGGGTTCAATCTGATATTGGTCTAGTTGCTCCAGCAGTGCTAGATGTCACCGCACCATCAGTTTCTATAACAAGCACGGAATCAGGAACAACTACACTTTCACCATTCGTTGTTACTATCACCTTCGATGAAGTGATAACAGGTTTCGATATTATCGATTTTACTTTGACAAACGCTACGGCTGGGAACCTTGCTACTTCAGATAATATTGTATTTGCGGCGGATATCACACCAACAGCAGAAGGAACCGTCAATGTAGATTTGGGTGCTGGGGCAATGACGGATTTGACAGGTAATGCGAATACAGCAGCGACGCAGTTTTCTGTAGTTTATTCAACGCCACCCATAGCACCAACAAGTCTTATCACCTATGCTACATCTGCCACAGACATAACATTAAGCTGGACCGACAATGCGACCAACGAAACCAATTATCAAGTAGAAAGAGCCGACGATTATGATTTCACAACGAATGTAGTAGTTATCACAAGTGCTATCGCAGCAGATGCTACTTCTTATATATACGATGCTACCTCTGATCCAAGTGCTTTTTACCGTGTGACACCTACCAATGGTTTTGAGGATGGTACAAGTATTTCTTCAGCAGAGTTTGGCACCACAGAGGCCTTCCCAGGTTATGCATTGAGTTTTGATGGAATGAGTGATTATACCAATGCCCCCGAGTCATTTGGAGCACTCACGGATCTTACTGTATCTGTTTGGATATACCCAACAACTTTCGGACCGTCTAATTCTTGGGTTTATTGGAGAGGAAATACAGCAGTAGACCAAACTGGCGGAGAGATTTATGTCACCCCATCTGGAATTGTAGGATATGGAGAAAGTGATGTTACCTACCAATCTGTCTCTGCATCAACAGCGATACCTTTAAATGAATGGAGCCATGTGGCGGTGGTTAAAACGGGAGGTTCTGCTCAGATATACATCAACGGTGTAGCTGATGGTAGCCCAGGGACGATTGATGGAACTCCACCAAATGGTGAAATTTCATTAGGTGCTCGTGTAAGAAACTCAGGTACAGACGGCTTCTTTGCAGGTCAGATTGATGAGGTGTCTATCTGGTCCGATGCAAGAACAAGTGCCAATGGCAGGTTTAGCGCTCCTGATCTAAGCGATCCAAATCTTGTAGCTTATTATTCTTTGGATGAAAATACAGGCAGCACAATAATTGACCGCTCAGCGAACGCTTACAATGGAACAATCAATGGTGGAGCTGCTTTCGTAGATTCAGACATTCTAGATCCACCTGTGTTCAACGATATTTCTCTTGCTGGTTCTGCCGGCACTACTACAGCGCCTTTTAACTTAGAAATGAGTGAAACCAGTACGGTTTATTACTTGGTGCTACCAAGTGGCGAGACACCTATACCAACTGCTGAAGAGATTCGGGACATTACTTACGGAGGCTCAATCGTTAGTAGTGGTATTTTCTCCAATGTAACAACTCAAACAGAACAGGTTACAGGTCTGTCACCTGAAACTGGATACGATCTATTTTTTACAGCGGATGATGCACTTGGCAATTTGCAAACGACCGTAGAGCAGTTATATGGTCTCACTACTACTGCTGCCAATATTGTTTACGTGGATTTGAATGCAGGTGGATTAAACGATGGCTCTAGCTGGACCAATGCGTATACTTCCCTTTTCACGGCCATTGGATCGGCCTTAGCCTCAGATCATATCTGGGTGGCAGATGGAATATACAATCCCACTTCAGCCACTGTGCCAGCAAATAGTGTGAGTATTTTTGGAGGGTTTACTGGAGCTGGTGGATTAGAGGAAACGACCCTTGACCAAAGAAACTGGACAGTTAACCAGACGACCATCAATAATGGAAATAGTATAGGCACTACGATGTTTTTGGTTGATATACCAGGGATGCACTTCGATGGTTTGTATTTCACCAATGGCAGTACTGTTAACGGTGGAGCTATGCATTTGCGAGCAAGTGCTACTATTCATAATTGCTGGTTTGAAGGAAATACAGCATCTAATACAGCCGGGGCTATAAGAATTGAATCGATAGGTGACCCAGTATTGGTGACATTGTTTAATAGTGTTTTTGTAGATAATGCATCCAATAATATTGAAGGAGCAGTATTCTTGTCAGAGTCAGATGCTGGTCAAATTGCAGAACTGGAGGTAATCAACTGTACCTTTTACAACAATACAGCCTCTGGTTCGTCTGGGGCTGGTGCTATCACAGTGAACAGCACCACAGGAACAGCTAATTTGACCGTTAAGAACGCTATCTTTTGGGGGAACGTCGGTGGAATTGGATTTCCAAGAGATATACATGGAGGAGGAGCCGGTGTTTCCATCACGGTCAGCAATAGCTCCTTTGAAGATGCCAGTTTCTCTCTCTCTAGTGTTGCTCCTACTAATAATGGAGGCATACTCTTTGCCACCGATCCACAGTTTCGTGATTCGGCTAACGGCGATTTTAGATTGATCACTGGCTCACCTGCAGCCGGTGCAGGCTCCAATGGTGACCTGATTGCAGATATTTTTGATGTAGATGAGGATACTGATAAAGCGGAAGAATACCCTTACGACTTTTTTGGAGCCGCACGGGTAGTAAACACGACCGTAGATTTAGGAGCGATAGAGGGCGAATTTGCGCCACTTCCTCCTGATGCGCCAATTAGCTTGATCGCTTACTCTCCTGATGGAATTAATATTACTTTGACTTGGGATGGATCAGGCGTTGTGTCAGAAGACGGCTTTAAAGTTTATAGATCGGCAGATTATGCTTTTACTATTGAGGAAGAGTTAACAGGACTATCGCTTGGAGTAGATGCAACGTCAACAATATTTGGAGAAGACAACACAAAACAATTCTACAAGGTGGCTGCCTTTAGCGCTCATGGTGAATCAAGAACAAGTTCGGAGTTCGCAACTACAGAAGCTTTCCCTGGATATGCGTTGAGTTTTGATGGAGTGGATGATTATGTAACAATTAATGACAATTCAACGATCAACACAATACAGAACAATGATTTTACGGTTGAATTCTGGACAAAGTTAGATCCTGCAGATATCAACACAGCAATGACATTTATCGATAAAGTCCATGATGCTTCTTCTGCAATCCAAAATGGCTTCCTAATTCACCCTGTAGTTAGCTCTGGAGTGGTGAGAGCTTGTGTTTCATTAGGAGGAACAACCTATTGTTATGATGGGGCAACAAATATATTTGATTTGGAATATCATCATGTAGCTATTGCTAAAACAGGCACCACAATCACCATTTATGTTGATGGGCTAGATGACGGCATTACATCGTTTGGAAACTTCGGAACAACTGGGGCTTCTTCTGTCGATTTGAATAATGGGCAAAGGCCGTATTCGGAAGGGACAGAGCACCTTAATGGTGAAATAGATGATCTTAGAATATGGAATGATTTTAGAACCGACTTCTCAAATCGTTTTAGTTCTGTTGATCTTTCAGTTGCTCAACCAAACCTAGTCGCCTACTATCCATTCGATGAAGGTGTAGGTCTCACAACAATAGACCGATCGGTAAATACTAATAACGGTACCCTTATCAATGGACCTACTTGGGTAAAAGGATCTATCCAACCTACTATTACCTCTATCTCTCCAGCAAGTGCGATTGTTGGTACGACTATCACCATCACGGGTACTAATTTTAATCCCGCGGGTAATCAAGTGTATTTGGGTACTAGAGAAGTGACTTCCACTACTGTGTCTGATACACAAATTACGTTTGCTCTTCCAGTAAGTGGTATATCGTATACCGACATTAGCGTGTTGAGCTTTGGCAAGTACGCCAGTTCTAAAATATCTGCTAACCCCAATCTACAAACTACTTTTCCTAATGGTAATGTTGTAGCTAGTACCTATGGGAGAACTCCTTTAGCTACTGGCGATGCATGGAATGTGGCTGTGGGTGACTTCAATAAGGATGGCAAAATGGATAGGGCGCGTATAGCGAGTAGTGGTACAACGGTACTTGTAGAACTAAGGAATATTGCGAATACAGGCTATGATACTCCCATAGCAGTAACAGTTGCAACCTCTAAATGGCTAGCCTTAGGCGACATGAATGCCGATGGAAATTTGGATATTGTGGTATCGCGTGAGACACCATCGACCGTTAATATTTATTATGCAGATATTACTGGTATTGCATTCTCATCAAGTGAAACTCCAGGAATACCTTCTGGTTCTGCTAAAGACATCAACCTTGCTGATCTCAACAATGACGGTTATTTGGATATGTTAATTACTAACCATACATCAATTGCGGCCAATATTATTTATCGAAATGTCATGAATGACGACTGGTTAACACCTGTGCCTTTGCCAGGTGCTGGAGGTGAGGCTTATGAAAGTTATATGGCTGATTTCAACGGGGATGGTTTGGTAGATATAGCACTAGGTGGATATGACAACAACGCGGTTAATATTTACCTAAGAAATGCTACCAATACGGATTTCGTCACCCCAGTACCTTTAACAGTTGCTACTTCTGGAATTATGGGCCTCACAGGTGGGGACTTTAATAATGATGGTATTATTGACCTTGTGGCTACTTCGGGTATTTCTGCTGGTACTACTTCTGCTTTTTACTTTCAAGGAAATGGCGCTGGTGGTTTTGCCAGCGCTGTACCTTATGAGGTGGGTACTAATGATATGAGAACTGCCAAGAGTGGCGATGTAAATGGTGATGGCAACTTAGATGTAGTGACTGGAAGTCATACATTTGGCAATTTGGGCATGAGATTACTACTTGGTAATGGTGATGGTACTTTTCAACCATTTATTCTGCTGGCTTCTAGTACTGAAAGTGTTGAGAGTATAGCACTAGCAGACCTCAATGGTGATGGTTTTGAAGATATATTAGTAGGAACAGGAAATAACAATGGGTTTGAATATCTGTATCAACAAGCACCGCTAGCCCCTACCGATGTAATAGCCTACCAATCTGCTGTTACTGACATAACCATTGAATGGACAGACAATGCTACCGATGAGACCAACTACCTACTCGAAAGTGCCGAAGATTTTGATTTTACCACTAACGTAGCTACTGTCAATGCTACCATAGCAGCTGATGCTACTACCTTTGTACATATTATAGGCGCAGGGCAAAAGAAATTTTACAGAGTAACCCCAACCAATGGCTCTGAAAATTCCAGTAGCCAATCGTCAGTAGAGTTTGCCACCACAGAAAGCGTCCCCGGCTATTTGTTGGAGTTTGATGGGTTAGATGATTATATTCAATTACCGGATTTAAGCGCCACTTCACTCACACCAACGGGAGCTTTTACTATTGAAGCATGGGTGAATTCCACCGTGGGAGGGAACGCAAATATTCTTGTAATTGGGGCTGATGCCACCAATCAAAATGTGGTACTGAAATCAGGGGCGGGCGATGTGTTTCTAGTCAATTCATCTGGTAAACCAGGACCGTCAAGTAGTGTTGCTTCCACTGATGGTGAATGGCATCATTTGGCAGCTACTTATGATGGCACTAATACTTTGACGTTATATGTAGATGGTAATTATATTGGAGATGACAATACATTTAGTTTGAACCTTGACTTAACTAAAGCACGAATTGGTGTTGGTGCAGATGCATTAACTAATTACTGGAACGGTCAAATAGAGGAAGTAAAAATCTACAACATTGCTAAAACAGACTTCTCGGATCGATTTGCAGAAGTTAATCTTGCAATTGCACAGCCTAATTTGGTGACTTACTACTCATTCGACGAAAACACAGGAACCAAAGTCGTGGATCGCTCTGCAAACACCAATAATGGAGATATCATTGGTGCAACATTTGTTACTTCGTATATTCCTGTAAATCCATTTATTACCACTTGGATAACCAGTGATGGACAAATTACTATTCCAACTACGGGTACTGGATACAATTATGATATTACCTGGACTAACATTACCACTGCTACAGTCGGAGACGGAAGCATCAGCGGCCAGACAGGTAACTACACCATTACCGGGCTGACAAACGGTGACATCTATCAACTGGAAATACTAGGAGATTTTCCAAGGATTGTCTTTAATGATACCGGAGATAAAGAGAAGATTCAATCCATTACGCAATGGGGAGACATCAAGTGGTTTGACATGCAGAACGCTTTTTTCGGATGTTCTAATTTGACTTACTCCGCTACGGATGCACCCGACTTGGCCAATACTGTTTTGTTCACAAATATGTTCAGAGGAGCCACCAATTTCGATGGTGACTTGTCCAGCTGGGATGTATCTACAATTTTGGATATGACGTTCATGTTCTTTCAAGCCACTTCTTTCAACTCCTCTCTCAATGGTTGGGATGTTAGCAATGTCACCAATATGTATGGAATGTTCAATGGTGCTACGGCTTTTAACAGTTCGATAAATGCTTGGACAACAAGTTCTTTAACGACCACTGCCTTTATGTTCGAAAATGCGAGTGCTTACGATCAACCATTGGCTGATGGAAACTGGAATATGTCTGGAGTGAACAACATGTCTGGTATGTTTCGAAGTGCATCAAATTTCAATCAGGCATTGGACGGGTGGGTCGTTTCCGGAGCAACAACGATGAACTCGATGTTCAGTTCCGCAACGGCTTTCAATCAGCCTTTAACAAGTTGGGATGTATCAGGAGTCTCTGATATGTCGGGAATATTTAGTGGAGCGACAGACTTTAACCAATCTTTGGCAACATGGGACATTGGTTTAGTACCAGATATGACCAATACACTCAGTGGCACAGCTCTGTCCGTAGCTAATTATGATGCTACAATCAATGGCTGGGCAACTATAGATGGTGGTGCTGGGGAAACGCAAATTCAAAGTTCTGTGAATTTGGATGCCAATGGGTTGGAATACTCTTCTGTAGGTGCAGCTGGCAGGTCCATCCTTATCGAAACGTATTTATGGACGATTAATTTTGATGAATTAGTAACACCTCTTGTACCAACTAATCTAATTGCTTTTGCTACATCTGCCACAGACATAACATTAAGCTGGATCGACAATGCGACCAACGAAACCAATTATCAAGTAGAAAGAGCCGACGATTATGATTTCACAACGAATGTAGTAGTTATCACAAGTGCTATCGCAGCAGATGCTACTTCTTATATATATGATGCTACCTCTGATTCAAGTGCCTTTTATCGGGTGACCCCTACTAATGGTTTTGAGGATGGTACTAGTATATCTTCAGTGGAGTTTGGAACTACCGAGGCGTTCCCTGGTTATGCGTTGATTTTCAATGGGTCAACTAATTATGTTTCTATGGGAAATGCTATAGGAAGTGTGTTAGGGTTAGAATATACTACCGCATTTACGGTCGAAGCATGGGTTAAGACCGCAACTGGAGGAAATGTATTTTCGAAAAATCTATCGGCTGGAAGCTTTGCTGGTTTTCAATTAATCGTGAATGGAAATGGAACCACGCAGTTGGTGCTTCGAGGGTCTGATGCTTCTGCTATTCAAACCACGAGTGTGGGTTTTAGTGTTACCGATGACATCTGGCATCATGTTGCTGCTACCTATGATGGATCTGCTAATGTTTCAGGGTTGAAACTGTATATGGATGGAGTTGAAGCTACGGGATATTCTCCTAATGGTAGCACTTTGAGCACTACGATGATCAATAACGCTCCTTTTTTGATTGGTACAGGTGATGCTGGAGCGTCTAGGTATTTTAATGGTGAAATCGATAATTTCAGACTGTGGTCAGGTATTGTAAAGACAGACTTTTCAGATCGCTACGCCTCACTTATTGGAAACGAAGCAGGCTTAATTGCCTATTACCCTTTTGATGAAAATACAGGGACAAAGGTTATAGATAGAAGTGGGAATACAAATGTGGGAAATATTATAGGCGCGAATTTCGCATCTTCTACCTTAATTGAAACCCCATTTGTTTTCAATGCTGTGAATGTATCTAACACAGGTCTAACGGTAGACTATACCGCGCCAAATGGAGCAGATGACATTATAATAGACGTAATAACATCTACAGGCTTTACACCAATAGTGGTAGATCTGTCCGTTGGAATCACTGGATCGGCTATTATTAATGCCACTTTGGCTAATAATACGGCCTACTTTTATAGAGCCAAAGCGGTTTATCCGGGAGGAGCAGAAAGTGAGTATGTGCTTTCCAATGACTTTATGGTGGCGCCAGGAAATGCATTGGATTTTGATGGAACCAATGATTATGTAGAATCAGGAAGTTTTTTTACAGCTAGTTATACGAAAGAAGCTTGGGTGTTAATTCCCAATGCGAATGGATTGGCTAATAATCTAATTTCTGGTGGGATCAATGATGGGCGACATGCATTTTGGGTGAATGCCGTCAATAATTATCAATTGTCCGCAGGGCATAATGATTCATGGGAATTAGTGATTGATCCAGATCCAATTCCATTCAATGCATGGCAGCATGTTGCGCTAACATATGATGCATCTACTAACGAGATGACCCTTTACAGAAATGGTCTGCAGGTTGATCAGGCTCAAAGTGTACCAGATTACATTTCAGGAAATACTGTACGTCTAGGTGCTTACGATAATAATGGAGCTGACTTTTTCTTCGGAGGCCAAATGGATGAAGTGCGGATTTGGAATGTGGCTCGATCAGCTGGGGAGATTCAAAACAACATGCTAATGACCCTTGTCGGAAATGATGCCGGGTTGGTAGCTTATTATACTTTCGATCAAGGAAGTCCTGCTGGAGCAAACACGGGATTGACAACAGTAATTGATCAATCAAACAACGGAAACGATGGTACACTTTCTGGAACATTCGCATTGACAGGTGCAGGATCCAACTGGGTAGTTTCAGGTGCGCTCGCCGATGTGACAGCACCTACTCCTACAATCACAGCCAATAATTCAGGAACAGATAGCCCAATTAATTTCTCCATTGATTTTGGTGAAGGGATGACTGGGTTTACCATTGGAGACTTGACACTAGGAAATGCTGTAGCTGCTAATTTCACGGATGTGGACGGGCAATCTTACACCGTAAGCGTTTATCCAATTACTGATGGAAATGTGACGGTAGACATTGCAGCCAATATTGCACAAGATGGCAATGCTAATTTGAACTTGGTTGCCACGCAGTTTAGTATCAATGCGACTTATCCAGAGAATGCTTTGGATTTTGATGGGGTTGACGATATAGTCACAATTCCACATGCTGGGGCGCAAACGTTAGTAGATTTTACGATAGAATCATTGATTAAAACTACACAGACGGCTGGTGCTTTTAAGAGAGTATTACATAAGGCAGTTGGAGGTGGGCAAAACTATTCTTTGGCTATCAATAATGGCAAACCTCACGTGCGTTTTGACAATGATGCAGGACGTCAATCGGAAGGAACGGTAAATGTCAATGATGGTCTATGGCATCACCTAGCCGGAACTTTTAGTAGCAGTGAAGATTTATTGAGACTTTACGTTGACGGTGCGCTTGTTGCAACGACTAATGTTGGTGCAGGGAGTCCTGTAACGGGAACCGATCTTCTAACTATTGGGTCTCTCAACGGGACAGCATCAGAGGCATACGAAGGAGATATTGATGAAATAAGAATCTGGAATGTAGCGAGAACTCAAGCGGAAATTCAGAGTAATCTTAGTTATGTAATAGATCCTTCGTCGGTGAACTTAGTGGCCTATTATAAGTTTAATCAAGGAATAGCTGATGGTGCTAACGCAACGGAAGATGTATTGGCAGATTACTCGTCAAATGGAAATGAAGGAGCGTTAACTGGCTTTGCGCTAACTGGAACCACTTCGAATTGGGGGCCGTCAGAGGAGTTTAATCTAGCGCCTATTGTATCGCTTGAAAATACAATCGCATCAACAAGTAACACAACAAGTATCGCATTTACCACGGCAAATGGAAACTTGATCTCATTGGCAGATGGAAATAATCATGACCAAACTGTGACTATTACGGTGGCTAACAATGGAACATTTTCAACCTCAACAGGAACATTTACATTAGCGAGTAGCGCAGGACCTGCAGGATTAACAGGAGATGGAACAAGTAATCTGTCTTTTACTGGATCAATAGCGGACATTAACACAGCTCTTGATAATGCATTCTTTTCTCCAGGAAATATAGCTGGTACACATGATATTACGATTTCTTCTAATGATGGTACTCTCAGTGATACGGCGATTATAACTGCTATAGTCAATGGGTCATTTGTGCTACAATCAACCGCTGATTCAGGAGCAGGATCGCTACGTCAGGCGCTAACCGAGGCTTTGGCTATTTCTGGTACCAATAAGATAGATGTGACTGGTTTGACTGGGGTCATCACTTTAGGTTCAGCACTTCCAGCGATCACAACAGGAAATGTTATAACTGTAGAAGGACCAGGAGCCTCTTTATTAGACATCAGTGGAAATGCTACTTTCCAAATATTCAAGCATTCAGGTGGGGACTTCATTGTCTCAGGTCTTACTTTGGCCAACGGTAATAGTACTGTAGGAAATGGAGACGGTGGAGCGATTGAATATTTATCAGCTGGTTCTTTAACTGTTGAAAGCGTTCATTTTGAAAATAATACTGCCCTAAGATTTGGCGGAGGAATTGCAGAGTTGGGATCTGGTACTTTAACAATTACTAAATCACTATTCACAGGAAATAGTGCAACCAATGGTGGAGGATCCTTTATTTCTGGTAGCGCTGTTGCTACGATAAGTAATTCAACCTTTAGTACAAACAGTTGTAGTTCCGGGTCAGGTGGAGCAATCTTTTTAGGATCTTCAGGTGGAAGTACATTGTCTCATTTGACAATCGTTAATAATACAACAGGAACTACAGGTGGAGGTATATCAAATGCGAATACCTCTAATAATGTACTTAGATACAGCATTGTTTCTGGTAATGGAACGGATGATATTATTGTTGGGTCTGGATCATTGGATGCACAGGGAACCAACAATATTGTTGGTGTCGTAGGTGTTGGTGCTTTACTTAATGCCGGAAGTGTGGTAGATGGAAACACAGACTTCACAGTTGAAGTACTGGGCGATAATGGTGGTGAGATGTTCACCATAGGTGTTGGTGGAATATCAGCTATTGATGCTGCTGCAGGAAGTACCGAAACAGTAGATCAGTTAGGAAATACCAGACCATTCGGTGCTGGAATTGATTTGGGTGCGTATGAAATTCAAAGCGATGCTGTGGCACCAATCGGATATAGCGTTAGTTTTATCAGCGCAGGTTCAACTACTACGCTGGACTTTAACATTGATGGAGGGGAAATTGGAGCGACTTACGATTATACTATCAATAGTGCCGGTGGTGGTATTACGGTCTCAGGAAGTGGAACTGTGAATAGTGATCCAGAGTCTCTTATTGGAATAGACATCACTGGACTAAATGATGGCACATTAACGGTTGACTTAATCTTAACTGATCCTTTAAATAATGTTGGAGCTAGTGTAAATAATACCATAGAGAAGGATGTAACTGCGCCATCGGGTTATAATGTAGCAATAGATCAGACAAATATCAATGCAAGCAATTCGACAACTATCAGCTTCACATTTGCAGGAGCAGAGGTAGGCGCTACGTATGATTATACCTTCAGCACTGATGCTGATGCGACGACAGCTACAGGTACTGGAACGATAGCGACATCTATTGATCAAATCACCGGTATAGACTTAAGTGGTGTGACGGATGGAAATGTCACTTTGAGTGTCACATTGACAGACCCATTGGAAAATATAGGTGTTGTAGTTACTGACGTTAAATTGAAAGATGCGGTAGCTCCAACGATTACGGTAAATGAACCGATAGAGGGAGATTCATTTATCAATGTAGCGGAGGCAACTTCGGTAAATATCACGGGAAGTACCACGGCAGAAGTTGGTCAGGTGGTTACATTAGACATTGGTGGTGTTACTCAAACGGCAATAGTACAGGTTGGTAATACATGGTCTATGACAATAAATGTAAGTTCATTAATAGACAATAGCTATAATGTATTCGCCAGTGTAGACGATGTGGTCGGCAATTCAGCAATAGTAGCGGTGGACATATTTGTTACTGTAGATCAAGCGTTACCAACTTTAACGGCTGTGACAATTACATCAAATAACGGAGGTGATAGTCAACGAGCTACTGCTGGGGATATCGTTACCTTATCGATTACGTCATCGGAGTTTATTTTTACACCAACAGTGGTCATTGCAGGAAATGTAGCAACAGTTAATGATTTATCTGATGCTGATCCTACTAGCTGGATTTCTAGTTATACGCTTCAGGGTGGAGATACGGAAGGAACCCTAGCTTTCAGCATAGATTATCTAGATGGAGCGGGTAATACAGGCTCTACTGTCAGCACGGTAACAGCAGGTAGCGATGTTGTTTTTGACAATACTGTACCAACGATTACTGGCACAGTGACTCCAAGTATTATAGAGAACACAACAACGGTTGACACCTTCAGCGCCAATGAAGCGGTATCATGGAGTGTTGTTGGAACGGATGCTAGTTTCTTTGCTATAAATGGATCAGGAAATCTTAGCTTCAATGTGGCTCCAGATTTTGAGTCGGCATTGGATAACGGAGGAGATAATATTTATGATTTGGACATTGCCGCAACTGATGCTGTAGGCAATATAGGAAGCTTAAGTATTCAAGTTTCAGTTACAAATGATAATGAATTTGCCCCATTCTTCTTGAGTGCCAATGCAGTGAACTTTACAGAAAACAGTTCAGGTACGGTCTTGGATGTAGATGCAGATGACAATGAAGGCGGAGCAGTAGATGCAGGTATCGTTTACAGTATCGTTG
>Ga0208646_1000594_pt1 | contig 22215 bp, 44 predicted proteins | sample AntAceMetag02UK8_FD_184762 | JGI IMG/M metagenome (GOLD analysis project Ga0208646, IMG submission 184762) | Saline lake microbial communities from Ace Lake, Antarctica - Antarctic Ace Lake Metagenome 02UK8 (SPAdes) (version 2) | ecosystem: Environmental > Aquatic > Non-marine Saline and... | reverse complement strand
ATTAATAATACTCTCTTTTTCTAGGCGGTTGTGTTTCAATTACATAATCTTCCGGGTGAGTTATAAAACCTCCCTGTCTAAATCGCATAACAGCCATAGTCATAGAATCTACTAAGTCATCATGATCTCCATGTGGGAATGCCGCGCATTCCTCAACCACTTCTTCTGCAAAACGCATATCTGGCGCCCAGATTAAACCCGCTTCAAAAAGAGGTGCACATGAATTTATTCTTACATGTTTATCATTTCCTCGGCTTGGAGTAAAGGGCATAACTGGAATATCCATTTGACGAAATTCATGGGTCAAAGGGGTTCCAGACGCTTTTTGTTCGATGACCACCATGTCAGGATTCCAATATTTATATTGCTCAAGAGCTGCTCGACGCAATTCTGGAAATTCAAATCGATCTTTTAGACAATCCATTAAAATTAAATTAGCGGGACCATCAATTTCAGGATAAAATACTCCCCAAGTGGTAATTGCACTAAAATCGGCAGTTTCTTTTTTTAAAAAAGCAGTATCATAGCTTTGAATAACATAACTTATGTCTGGTAACGTGTCTCGATCCCATTTTCGCCACCATTCACGTTTTATAATCGCTCCTTCTTCACTAGTTGGCTTTTGCATCCACTGCGCGTTCCATTTTCCAACCGGAAGGGTTGCTTTAACCTTCTCCAACTCATCTATTTTCCAATATTCAGGCCAAACGGGCTTTCCTTCCTTTGGTCCGTGGTCCATGATTGCCGGAAACTGGACCACGTCCCACTGATCCCCTTTAATCTTACCTTGGTTCTTTAATAAAATTCCTGTTAAATCTTTTTTAGACCATCGAGTCATAACTAAAACAATTTTTCCACCTGGCTGCATCCTTTGACGTGGACCAGAGGTGTACCATTCATAAGCATTGTCAAATGCACTTGCTGACATCGCATCTTGCTCTGAGTGAGGATCATCAATGATTAATAAGTCAGCACCCCGTCCAGTGATTGCACCGCCGACACCCGCAGCAAAATACTCGCCGCCTTGTGCTGTTTCCCACCTCCCAGCGGCTTGACTGTCTTCTCTTAAACTTGTTTCAAATATTTTAGAATATTCTTCACTATCAATCAAGGTTTTTGCTTTACGACCAAATCTTACAGCAAGTTCACCTGTGTGGGTTGCTTGAATGATCTTGAGTTTTGGATTACGGCCCACCATCCACGCTGGAAGTAGGTAAGATGCAAATTCAGATTTAGTATGCCTAGGAGGCATGTTCACGATTAATCTATTAATTTTACCAGTTGCAAGATCATTAAATTTTTTAGCAATTACTCTATGGTGCGCACCTTCAATGAACTCGGGCCATACGCACTTAACAAAGGACATAAAATCCTCTCTAGCCTTGTTTTGAATCTTTTTTTCGGTGTGAAGTAATCTTAATTGTTTAAATTCTTTTCTAACATCAGATGGTAATTGGCTTATATCTAAGTTATTTAAATCCATTTTAAAATTTTTATAATTTTTTTTGCACTTTTTAAGGTGAAGAAGTTTTATACACCCATTAACTGTCTAAATCAAGCAATACAACCTGAAGTAGTGGGACCCCTTTTTATTTAAAGGGGATCGATTACTGAGCGCGCGCGATTTTTCGGATCGCGTCTGGTACCTCTATTGATTATGTATTTATGCTGTGATAGGGGGGCGCACAACCTGTGCGTGTGAGTGTGGTCCAACAGGACCACACAGTTGGTGTTCGGTTAGTTAGCCCAAGTGTTAAGGGCTTGTTTCTTTATAAGTATGGCAGGTCCAACAACATAGTCCTTACGACCTGTAATATAGTTGTCGTTATCAAATGTATCTTTCCATAACTTACTGGCTTTCTCGTTTAATGGTAAGCCCATTAGTTTGCCCTCTTCATTTAAAAGAAGTAAGTCACCATTTGGAAACGATACACATTCAACCATGCCACCAACAAAGTCTGATACTGCTTTGTATTGTGGCTCATTCTTTTTGTCATCAATGATAACAAACTCGTTGGCGTCTGTGCTTAGTGTGTTTTGTTTTGTCATATATCTCCTGTATTGGTTATAGGACTATCCTAGTTTATTAAGATAGCCCTGTCAACTGTTATTAGTTCCAAAGGTCCTTGACCATTGCGCCGTTGGTCGCTGCGTTGAGCGCCTCAAGATACTCGGTCTCAGTCATCTTTAAATAAGTTAAACAGAACTCATGTTTGATCTGTTGAGTTTGTCCAGGGGTCTTGATGTAGTCGACTGCTTTGTCTAACATCTCTTGACGTCTCTCGCCTCCTGGCATGTACTCGGCTTTAATTGTTCTTGTCATATTATATCTCCTGTATAAAGTTAATGTAGGACTATCCTAGTTTATTCAACTAGGATTGTCAACCCTTGTTATTATTGTATCAGTATAAGTTCCGTCCCCATATCCATATTGTTTCTTTTCTTTGGTAACCTCAACCGATGTTTCAAGGGGCGTGGTCCTTGGTTCAATGGCAATGACTCGTTCTATATGTTTATTAGCAAAGTCATTGTAACAGCCATTACTACAGAAATAAGAGTACATGTTTATATTGTTTGAGTATTGTTTTACTTTCCTAGTTCTTAAAACCTTGCTACCTTTAACACCTCTTATTCTATCTTGTGTATGAGAGGTATGGCAACTCGGTCCATGGCACCATACATGTTCACTCATGAGTTATCTCCCTCGGTCATTTGAAATCTAGCCAAGATTTTCGCATGGCTCTCGATTGCACTCTCTAGAACTTTTATTCTGTCCTCTAGAAATTTAATCTTTTGTCTTTCATATCTTTCAGCTTTGTTCTGGTCGTGTAGTTCAAAGTGTTCTTCATTTAGTTGTGTCATTAGTACCTCACTTTCCAATTAACAGTTGCTGTTCTATATCCATTATTATCTAAATCATAATATACATAGTATGGAACACCTTGTTTATTTTTACCATAACGAGATTTTTCGTCGTGCTTTCCTTTTCTCGTGATGTGTTTTTTGTGCTTGTTTGCGTAGTAAGTAATGTAAAATGTTTTGTCCATGTTATTTCTCCTGTATTGGTTATAGGACTATCCTATATTATAGGATAGCCCATGTCAAATGTTAATTTACACTTGCTTCATATTTTTTTCGTGCTTCTATCTTCTGGGCTAGGGTTAAAGGTTTATTATTCTTTAGACCTTTAATCATATCAGCAAGATTTTTAGGGTTGTAGATTGTTAAGCCTGTTGAGTTAGTTCTAATCAATTCAGCTTCCTCAATTTCAATACCTAGTTCAGTTGCAAGTTCTATTGCTTCACTCAAGTATCTATATGCTTTCAATCCAATTTTTAATTGGTCGCATTGTTTAGTTATACTATCCACCCATGTTTGATGAGTTGATACAACTTGACCTTTGGCAATTCTCCATGCTTCAAGTTGTTTGTATTCATCTTGAGTACAAGCTATTGCTCTTGACCTACAATAAGATGTTCCAATAACATCAAGATAAAATTGGTCGTCAAATGATTTCGTTAAACCATTATTATCCCTATCATTATATCTTCCTGTTCTCCCTAATGCTTTATCATTCAGGTCAATATGTTTTGTCTTGTGTGGATTGTCTTGGTTTTTATCTTGCTGTGCTAGTATATCTGGATTTAAGTCCAATGCTCTCAAGTCCTCTCTTAAATAAGCATAGGCAAACTTTCTACCCTCGTCGCTTGAGTGTTCATTACCATTTAGATTACCAAACAAACCAAAGTCAAAGTGTGATTTAGTTTCAACTGTGTCATTATCTTCATCAACAGCTTCATTGTGTGCAAAGTAAAAACATTTATCTTTGGCTACAACATCAACAGCTTCACCATATTTCTTTTTATAATGTCTTAATGTTGCAACATCATCACTTGGATAAGCACGTTCAACTATTTGAGAAGCTAATCCAAATGCTGACTTATATTGAACATCAACATTTTCTCTTGCTTGTAGATAGTCCTCTCTCTCTTGTGTGCTTTCATTTTCAAAAACGTGTTTAATTTTATTAAACAGTTTGTTTCGTAGTTCGGTGTTCATTCTTATTTTCTGTGTCATGTTTCCTTTGGTTATATTTATTTTAATTAAAATCAATTTAGCCCTTGACTAATACTTTGTCAAGCATTATATAGGAGATAGATTAGTAATAGGTAAAGTAATCAAGTAATTGATTACACACAAGTTTGTTGTGCATTAATCCCTATTACTAATTTTATCAGTAGCACGTACTTTGTGGTCGTGCTACTGATCCCTGATCTCTTGACCGAGTGGTGTAGCTTATGCGGAAACGATCGTTGCTACTGGCCAGCACTCAAGGGATCTGGGATCAGTTACTATGACTGTGAGAATAAACACTAGAACATAGGTTGCGACTTTCGGGGTGGCCTCTCGTAAAACCGGTAATAAATCAGTCCCGGACCCTACGTAGCTAGTGACTGATCACTTTAGAATGATTCTAATTAGCAAATTCAACCTGAGGTTGTAAAAAAAATTCAACCTGAAGTTGAAAGTTTCAAGCGGCAAGCTTCAAGCACCAAGCCTTAATAAGAACACAATTAAGTAGTACAGTATAAGTTAACCAATACAGGAGAATAAAATGTCAGAAAGTACAAAAGCGTTAATTAGAATAGCGGATGCAATAGAAGAGATCCTGCGTCTTGTTAAAGAGGACCAAGAAAAATCAAGAAAATACATGGAGGACAAAGATGAAAGCACAAGTTAAATCTTTGAAAGATCTTTTAAAATATCTAAAGAAACACAATATTTCAGAAGACGATGCAATAATCCTACTTAAAGCTGAAGAAATTAAAGATAATCTTAGAATAATAAATATGCACAAACAAATTGAAAGCTTAGGGAGTTTAAATTGATGAAAAGAATTAAACATCGAGATCTAACTCACTATTTTTTACAAGATCATAGGCGCCTACCGCGCGCCTATGTTGCCAGCTGCGAGCGCTTTTTTAAAAGTCTCAAGCTCCATGGACCAGGGCCCAAGGACCAAGCGGCAAGCTCCAAGCGTCAAGCGGCAAGCCTTAATTCGAACACAATTAAATAGTACTAATAAATAAAATATACAGGAGAAATAAAACAATGAATATAAAAGAAGCACAAGCAATAACTCACACTTTAAGCAAGCCCGGCAAGATGCCCGGGTTTGCATATTCAACACCAGCTCACGAATGCAAAACAGGTACTAAATTAAGATTAATTCCAAACTCTGTCTGTTCTAACTGTTACGCCTACAAACGAGGCCGTTATAGATTCCAAAATGTTATAGACGCGCAATATAAAAGATTTAGATCTTTAACTCATCCTAAATGGGTGGAGGCTATGGCCGCACAAATTAATTCAAAGAAGGTCAAATATTTTAGATGGCACGATTCAGGTGATGTTCAAAACCTGGACCATTTAAGACGAATTTACGAGGTCTGTAGGTTGACGCCTGAAGTTAAGCATTGGATGCCAACTAGAGAAGCATGGACCAAAGACTATATTGTTGAAGCTCCTGACAATCTTGTTGTCCGGTTCTCCATTCCAATGGTGGACCAGGCAGCAGGGACCAGCTGGCCCAACACGTCGACAGTCTCAACTAAAAAAATTGATGTAACATGCCCGGCCCCTCTTCAGGGTAATAAGTGTAAAGATTGTAGAGCTTGCTGGGATAAATCAGTTTCAAATGTTTGTTATGGTGAGCACTAATATGAAAAAAACAAAGTACACTTTTATGTATAGATCCAGGGACGGTCATTTAATGCGCCCTGAATCATTTTTGAATATTAATAAAGGCCGCACGTTGTCCAGCTCACAGCTGCGCGCGTTAGGTATAACAAAAATAAAAGCTTCAAGCGTCAAGCACTAATGGATTTTTTTAAAAACGGCACCGGCTGGTGCAGGCGCCATGATCCGCGGCCCAAGGCTCCCGAACCAATTAGAAAATCCCACGCGCCTATATTTAGGAAGCTTCAAGCTGCAAGCGCCAAGCATCAAGCTTCAAGCGCCAAGCATCAAGCACCAAGCTCCGAAAGTTTCAAGCGGCAAGCATCCCAACCAGAGTAACAAGCGTCAAGCTTCAAGCCGGAAGCTACAAGCTCCCTGATCCGGGAACCATGGTACATGGATATAGGAAAAGTATTCGAGGACCACGGACCAAGGGCCTCTATAAGGATAAATGTATTGTCAGGATGCCTTAAATGGAACGCAATTTGATGTGGTGAGAAACGAACTTTTTTACTCTTGGTTACTTTTAATTCAATAGTGAAGAAGTGGCGATTATTATTGTAGACCAATAGATCAGGAGTACCAAGTAAGCTAATGTTTTCAAGTCTGAGAAGTGAAAAATCCTTAAAATGACGCTTAACTTTTTGGTATAATTTAGCCTCTGGGCCCATAGGTTTTTTAAAGTAACCATGTCACGCAAATACTACAGTGTATCACGTAATTTATCTGGAATAATTATCTTTCTATCGCTCTTAGTTTTTAAAACTAGACGGTGAGATTGATGGTTTTTAGTTAACCCAATTATTGTTTGATTGTTTTCGTGTACTTCCATTTTTTTAATTTCTTCTAGGAATCCATTGATCTCTACCATAATCACAGCATCACTCATAGCGTTGCCTTGACGACTTCCATCTTTTTTAGACTCAGTAAATTTAGATAAGAATTCTTGAAGGTCTCTTACTCTCATTTAGATTTTTCTGCAAGTAGTTTATCAATTTCTTTTCTGTAAGTAGCATTGTCATATTCTAACTCTTGAATACGTCTGGCTAGACCAACCAACTTAGTGCTTAACTCATCTATAATTTTTTTAGAACCTTTAAGTATATTATCAGTCTTAATCCATTCAGATTCTTTCTGTTTATATTCCCAAATTTGTCTTTGATGTTCTTCAATAAGGAAGGTTAAATCAGACGCTCCTCTATCTTCTACTGGTTCACTCACGTGTTTCCTTTCATTTTCAAATGTTTTGTCTTCATCTTTCATATTGACTTTATAGGATAGTTACCCTAAATTGTCAACATGGGAGTACCAAAAAGATTAACAGAAATGCAAAAGAGATTTGCCGAGTTTATAGTATTCGGTGATGAAGAAGGTCCTGTATCTCAATCAGAAGCAGCTAAGTTAGCTGGGTACAGTCATAAGCGGTGCAAGGTAGAAGGATCAGAGTTATTAAATCCTAGACTATCTCCATTAGTAGTTCAATATGTAGATTCACTTAAACAAGAGAGATTAGCTAAACATGAAGTTACGTACGATAAACATTTAGCTGAACTAGACAGAATTAAGACAGCGGCTTTGAAGAAAGGGAGTTTCTCTTCTGCTGTAAACGCTGAAGTATCTCGAGGCAAGGCAGCAGGACTATACATAGACAGAAAAATAATAAAACATGGAAAAATAGAAGATATGTCAGAGGAAGAAATAGAATTAAAGATGAAAAAGATTTTAGAAGACTACGCTCCGATGTTAAATATGAAGACTGTTGATGCATTAGAAGAAGAAGTTAATGAAGTTTCGTCATCTTCAGAACACACGAAGTCGGAAACACCGATCGTTCAGAAAAAGTAATAGTACCATCATCATCAATATCATAACCCGCAAAAATTTTTACAGTGTGTTTATCCTTACTAAAAAGATAACCTTCACTTACTGGAGTTGCTAATTTCATGTTATTAAATTCTTTTTCAGATCCCCAACCGCCTTCAGTGACGATGTCACACCAATCTATTTTATATCTTGAATAGGGGAATGTAACCTCTTGTTTAATCAATTTAGGTTTAGAATAGGTGTTTAAATTTCTAGATTTGTTTTTTCTTTTAGGCATGAAACCTCTATATATCAAAAATATAGGCACGAACAGGGAAAATAAAAATTGCCTCAATTGTGTTTAAAATAAGGCAGCTTTGGTGCTGCGACACCTAAAGAGCATATTTTTATTTTTTTTATTTATTTGCGCTAAAAAATCCTGGGAGGTGTCGCAAGAAGTAAATAATGTTGACCTATCTCCTAGAAGTGTTGGTAACCGCTGTCCATTTGACCAAAAACATGCGACACCTGGGGTGTCGCAGTGGTATCGCAGGTGTCGCAGTTGTTCATTTAACGCCATTTTTTTCAAGGTAGCTATCGCAGTTTTTTCTCTATATGGGCTTTACCTGCGACATAAGTATACAGACATGCGACACAATGACACAGAAAAACAGAAATCTCGCGACACCCTGCGATAGCAAAACCCGCATAAAACGCATTTATGCGACACCTTGCGACACCTTGGGTGTCGCAGTAATCTGCCTTATTTTGCCTTAATCTTGCCACAATTGGAACACAATTCAGTCTCACAGTCTATTTGTTTTCAAATAGTTCTTTAAACTTAAAATCATTTGAACAGCCATTCCTGCAGTATGATTACCCGGCATTTTTTTTAAGATTTTATCTCTTTCAATTTGTATCATTAATTTATCAAATTTATTCTGATATTTAATTAATGAAAGAGAGGGAGTAATACAGTTATTCCATATTCTTTTTTTCTTATTCATTATTTTTCTCCTGTAGGCTATATGAAGGCCGATAAATGTTATTTCTTTCATGTCTTATATATAGGATACTTTGGGATGTTTGTCAACCTTTCTCGTGTTCCATCCACCAGGAATAATTGATCTTGTCGTACACCTATGAGAATGATGAGAATAATAATAATTGGGCCGTGGGCCGTGTTCCATGCTTCTGTAATATTGGGTAATGATAGGTGCTGTTGCAACGGTGATGAAAAGGGGTAAGAAGCTCATCACAACAGCTTAAGAGCCTATCGTCTCTCTTGAGGGTGCTCCGCCCCGTTCTCTAACTCATTAATTTTGTATATTTGATCAGGAAATCGTTCTATTACAATTGCTTTATATCGTGTCAAAACTTCTGGTATGAAAATAAATTTTAGTTCTTCAATAGAACTAGTACCTTTTTTTAAATTCCATAATTGAGAAGTAAATATTGTATTTTGTTCGGTGTACTCTATAGGATTAAAAATACGGTCCGCTGATACATTGGAATAAACTCCACCGTGATAGTTGTTTATATCTCTTAGCTCAATAGGCTTATCCATAGTAAAAGGTATATGGGTCATCGGACATCTATCTCCGTATCGTGCCACTTGTTTATCAAAAGCTTCTAAAAGTTTATCGCATCGACCACGACGATCATCTTTAAATTCAAACTCTCCATGCAGAGTTTTACCTTGTTTTAGCCTATCCTTTACCTTTCTAGTCATCGAGCCATGAATCTTCAGCATAAAACCTTTTTTAGAATTATAATATTTTATACTATACTCCCTAAGATGAGGAACTAACTTTGCTTTTACCCATTTATCATCAACTTGATACTCCATATACTTACTGCTAATGTTTTTCTTTATGCCCTGTTCATTTATATACCAAGACTGTGGTGAGACAACACCCGTTATTGGGTGTGTATATCTTATTGGATGTTTTCCGCTTCCAGCTTTCATGATTTATCCTTCTCAAATTCTTTTAATAATTCATTAGTATCTACTTTAACTTTCTCTTTCTCACTAAATTTTAATTCATTATACATGTCCAATCTTTTTAGAAACTCATGTTTCCATTTCCTGAATTGTAATCCTTCAACTTTAAACTCTTGATAGTATAAATCTGGCGTACAAACCATAATGACACCTTGTTTAATTTTAGATCCATAAACATAATCGTGGGCCATAGCGTAGGCTGCAATTTGTAAATAATAATCTTCAATCCATTCTTCTCTTTTTGGTCGATTAGACTGCTTGAAATCGACAACAGTCTCCATACCATTATGACTGCATATAAGGTCTGTAGCACCCGCGTACAGGCCAGGATAGTGTAACATAACTTCACTACCATAATATTCATCTACGGGTGCAAGACCCATCTCTATAATTTTATCAGCCATGGGCCGTGCTTCTTGACCTATGGGTGTTAGATCAATGATATTGGTCCCAAGAACATAGTGCTCCAAGAATTTGTGCATGCATGTTCCACGTGAACTTGAATGGTTCTTGATTTGTTCTGCATTTGTTTCCCCCACTCGAGCTTTCCATTTTTTTATAAAATCTTGATTTTTTGTGGCACCGAGTACAGTCGTAACACTAGGTAATTTGTAATTACCAATCTCATACATCCTCGTCCCTGATCCGGGGTCCGTGAGCTGTTTTCCTTGTATATAGCTGTATTTGTTACTTTTTTTTATCATACTCACCTATTTCTTTTGCAATAGTTTCAAACTTTTTATCCACTTCTTTCATTCTTAAAGAAAAAATTTCAAATTGATCAAGAGTTTCATCTAATTGATCAATACATTCTTCAACTTCTTTAATATCATTTTTAAGAATCCAATATTCATTTACATAAAATTTTGAATCTCTTTTAGTATTTTTTAAGGCAAAAAAAGCACTCTCCGGTCTAGCATAAAAAAATAATATCCAGGTCCAAAGCCACTCTCTAATACTTCTACGTTTAACTTTTTTTATATAATTAATATCTTTTATAACCCTCTTACAATGTTTAAATGCTCTTAATAATTCGTAATACTCTTCTTTTTTAGGTTCTACAAAAAAACCGTCTATTGTTGTAATAAATTTTTGTATAGTTTTTCCTAATTGTATAGAATTTATTATATTTTCATTATTTTTTATCATCACGTTCCTTTTTATTTTTTTTTGATTGTTCGTAACTCTCTTTCAACTCATCTTGTTCTTTTTTAAATCTATTTTGTTCTTCTAACTTCTTAATCATTTTATGAAATTCTTTTGCGTCTTTATCCGTTATCATTTCTTTTTCTGTTATATATTTTCTTAGATACAACCACTTGAGATTTAAACTTAGGAGTCCTAACCTCCAATGCTACAGGGTTTGATCCAAAAATTCTATGCCAACTCTCATCATAAGCTTTATTAGAAGGTCTACTTCTGCCGTCGTATTTTTCTTTTTTTGTCATTTCTTTACCATAATCGTCCAAGGTGCGTTAGCGGTCCTCAAACCTTCCTTACTAGTGTCCCAGTACCGTTTACAAAGATTACCACTTCTTGCAATAAACTCATGTTGTTTTTCTGAATGGGGATCGTAAGGTCGTTTTATTTTTTTCCCATCAGACTTTGAAAAATAATTAATATAAAATTTAGTTTTTGTTTCTTTTCCTGTAGCCATAACCTTTCTTTCTGTCAGCCCATAGTTTTTTCCATGACCAACTTGTTAGTTTTGTTGATATATCATTAATCTTCTCTAAACATTTATATACAAAAAAATCTATCATTATTTTTTCTTCCCAAACCATATGTTATTTCTAAATTTATCGAGTTCAATTACATTATCATCAAGATCTTGTATATCAGGACCATAATAATCTATAACTTTTTCTATCATGTGTAATTTAACTAAGGCATAAGCCCATAATTCTCTTGCAACAAAGAAACAATCTTTATTAAAACATGTCCAACGCCATTGTTTTTTAATTTTACGTAACTCACCACACTTTAAAGTCTCATGAATCAACTTTATAACATCTCTATCTGCCATAGACAGTTCCATTTTCCAATGCCACTTTGTTTTTGTAGAACTTTTAATAATACCTTTAGCATCAAACAATCCTGCAATATAAGGCGTATCTAATTTAAAGTTGTCGTTCATTTCTTTTCTTTCATTATATGTTTTATTATAGTCGTATAAGGATTAGGTTGTAAATCCCTAGTGCAACTTACCAACATCACTTGTAGAAGTATCATCATCAATATAAAGCTCAACAACTTCGGACTCATCCACATAGATTTCTCCTTCCGAGTCGCATGTATCACACTGCAACACTATATGTTCTCTGCTAGTTTTTTCTTCGTTCAGCTTTCCATTCTCTTGTATTTGGAATTGTTTGTAACCATTTCCATTACATTCAGAACAGATTGCCTTGTGTCTACGCTTTTTTAAATTTGCCATTTAATTTTTTCGCTTTCTCATTTGCAATTGATTCTATGGTTTTACTAATTGATAATTTAGCATCCGGTAATAATATTTTGGATAACGTTATCAATTTCTTATAAGTGTCATGGGTTAATGACACATTCCTGTATTTAGTTATATCAGTCATTTTCTTTCCTTTTTATATTATCTATATAGAAAAACTCCTACATAGTCAAGTATTAATTACTCTTCTTTATTAACTTCATTGGTTTTTTGACCAGCGGCTATTATTTTTTTTAAGCCTAGGGCCTGCATTTCTAATTTTGCATAGTTTTTCCATGCAGTTTTAATTAGATTAAGCTCCAACAATAGATTACTCCACTGCTTTTGACTTATGTCTTTACTAGTTATTGTTACTTTTTTCATTATTTTTTAACTTTCTTGCTATATAATCATAAATAGGTGCTTTTTTTTCAGAACCCTCTTTGATTTTCTTTTGGTATAACTCTATTTTTCCTTCTTGGGCTGCTAACAAAAAAGCATCAGCTTTTTTTACAAGATCCATATCTTTTCTTTCTTCAATTAGATGTCCTGTATGATACACGATAGCTTCATGTGTTTCTGCATTTCTTATCCATTCTTGTATAGTTTCTTTTTTCATATTATATTTCTTTCATTGTTAGTTGGTCTTCTTTATTAAATGGGCAATCTTTAATTAAACAAGGCATTGTAAACTCCCTTGGTTTAAGATCTTCTCCCACTAAATTTATTTCACATTTTGGACAAGCTCCTCTTGCCATTAAATCGCCAGAGGTTCCTCCTACTCTATCAACGAGTGCCCAATTCTTTTTCTTAATTTGCTTAGCTGCAAATTTTAAACCTTCTACGATTTCTTTAGGTTCATGTTCCGATTTAGCTGCAGTTAAGATTAATCTTCTATATGCAAGATAGGGTTTAGCTTCTGTTTTTAGTATTTTTATTTCTTTTTTTAACTTATCTTCGGGTGTTTCTATTTTTATATTTTCTTTCATTATGATGCCTCCTCTAAATATATTCATTTTACAAAAACCTCCTTATCTCTTCTACCAGGTATCCATGCATGTACTAATGGTGGATCAGTTAAATTGTCCATACTATCTATATAAACAGTTAATGGGCCTGCATTAGTTTGCATAGTTACATAACAAGAACCTTTAGTTCTTACATCTAACTTTATGCCTTTTGCATATCTTGCTTCAAACTTATGTTTTTCTGTTTTCATTATTTCCTTCTTTCTATTTGTTGTTTCTTTCATGTCCTATATATAGGATACTAAATGATATTTGTCAACCCCTACCTTGACCTTTATATTTTTTATTTTTCTTTTGCCTTTTTTCTGCCTTATTTAAGCATTTTTTGTGAGTTCTAGGCCGTTTTTTGTGTTGGTCACGAGGTGCATGTTCCGCGTTCTTTGACTTTTTAGCCACCGTGTTTGGCACCTTTCATAATAGTACCGTCGGGCATTTTATGAGTTTTCTTTTTAGAATCTTTTGCAAATTTCTTTGCTATTTTAGGTTTGTTTTTAAATAAATATTTTCTTTGTTTATCGGATTTAAAAGGCATTACTTCCACTCCTTAACAAAAGGTGTACCACCATCTTGACGTGACGTCATGATAGGTAGATAACTTATTTTACCATTAACATGTTGCTCTAGATCGCCTCCGCATTCCATGCATCTATAAAATTGAGAAGTTATTCCGACTAAAGTCGTGATTTGATTACACGTTGGACATTCACCTTTAACAATTTCTGTTTGAAAAGCCAGTCTTTTATTTTTAGTTTTTTTCATTATTCAGATAGTATAAGCTTTTTTATAGATTTTTCACCCATATAAATCTCTGTTTCTGCTTTAGATTTAATACATTGGTATTCAACATTTTTAGAAGCACCTCGCATAGCAATTCTTTTACCTTTTAAACAGTCACTCATTGCTGGTTGTATTCTATGTTCTTTTATTACCCCATTAACAATCATCAACAATGCAACAACTATCTCAATCATGACTACCATTACCGTTTTGTCTAACTTTATCTTTTAATTTTTCTACATCTATTAGTGCTTTATCTAATTGATCTCTTAAGAATTCTATGTTAACCTTATTGGTCATATTTTGTTCTTGAGTTAACTCTAATTTTTCTGTGACTTTATATAAATTTTCTATCAACATAAACTGTTCCTGGTCCGTGGGCAGTTGCTCACTCTTCTTGAGTAAGTCTGCTTGAAACAATTCACGTGAAGTCTCGAGACTTGTTAGTCTAGCTGTCAGTTCAAAGTATCCCCAAACACCTACAGCTACCGCTGCCATGATACTAACCATGTTCTTAATAGGCATTCCGATTGTAGTTTTATCTGATATTTTCATTTTTTTTGTTTTAATAATTCTCTGTAATATTCTTGAACAGTAGTCCCAAGTTTGTTAAATTTACCCGCCTCTCCACAAATTACAATGTAATGTTTTTCATCTACCCCTGGAAACTCTTTAACAAATTCCTCGTATGTGTCATTATTCATTTCTTTTTCCTTGGTTTAGGTTCAAATAATTTAGCGATCCAATCACAAATATCATCTATCTTCGCAAAGAATCTGTAACAAAATCTATCGATCATATTCTATTTTCATTAGCTGTTCTACTATCGTAGCTGTTAAGCCAGGAGGAGCAGGTTCAAAACCATATTCACTTTTTACACACCCCGTTATTAAAATAAGTATAATTAAATATTTCATATTAATGCTATCTCTGTACATGTAAATTTAGTAGATAATTTACTATTATTAACAAACTTTTCTTCTTGTGCAAGTATTAGTTCTTTAGATAATTCGTATGCAGCAATAGTACATTCTTTCCATGAATTATAAGGTTGTTTAATTTCTACTGGAGGTAGGCATTTGTTATTAATAAAAGAACATAAAAATATTACTAAAGTAAATTTCATCTTGGTGGGCCTCCAAATAAAGCTAGGATACAAATAGCCACGATTAATATAGTAGTAAATTTGTAATTCATATCTGGTTCCATAAAGGCACACTCCATATTAATTACCTTGAGACAATGTACTACGCATAATTAAAAAACTTTTAAAATCTGTTTCCATTTGTTTTATTTTTTCTTCCATTGTTTTAAGTTTATCGTTTGTAACAATTGTATTACCTTTGTTTTTTTCTATATTTAATAATAAATGGCTTTGATTTTCTTGTATTCTAGCTATGTATCCAATTTGATTTTTTAAATCTTTCTCGTTGATTATTGTAATTGCAGCTTGGTTTTTATTAATAGTCTCTGTAAGACTTACGATATACTTAACGCCCGTAAAGGTTCCAACTAAAATTGAGGCTATCACTGGGATCAATACAAAGTTCTTTTTTAATAGATCCGCTATTGACATGACAGGCACTCCTCTCCAGAATTTTTAGGGTCATCACAAACACAAGTATCACAAGGACAAATACCGTAAGGATCGGTGTGGAAATCATCCACGCAATGACACGCATGACCACATTTTTTACATTCATTTTTAATCTTTTTTTCCATGTGTTTTTTCCTCGATTTCATAAAAGAAATTGTCGGTGTCTTCAGTCTTCCATTGGCCCGTATCTTCTACGTTCCAGTTATTATTTTGTACCTTCCAGTCAGGAATACTATCTTTCACAGTGAAAGAAGGTAGGTCCCATATACATCTGTTATTAGGTTGTGCTGCATAGTTGCCGTTGTCTAACGCAATTATGTGTGCGCACTTATGTTCGTGCGGAATTTCTGAATGATCAGAATTTAGTATATTAGCATCTGGGTGTCCCCAGTCAACTGTAAATAAATATTTACCGTGATACCATTTCTTGTCTTTACCAATGTATTTGCCGGATGCGGCTGTTAAAATATCCCAACTAGTAATAGCAGGGTAATAAGAAAAACTATTCCACAATTGTAGTTCATCAAGTCTCTGTAATGGAACAGCTTCCGGTTGAAAACCACGTTGAATAAAAGCCGATATGGGTAAACGATAAAAGACTGCACCGTTTTCCATGATGGCATGGAATAAGATCGAACGACCTGTAAGTGATGTAATACCGAAGATGATACAGTCTTCAACTTCGCCATGATGTTTTTTAAGATCATATAAATACTCCCTTTTTATTTGTGAGTATTGTACAGGAATATTTGCATTTAAGTAAGCCATAATTTAAGCTACTATAACATAAATTTACTTTATTGAACCCCAGTTTTTACCTTTTTTGTAATTTACTTTGTTAGGCACTTTAAGAAGAACAGCATTTTCCATAGTTTCTTTTACTATTTTAGCAGTCTCTTCGCTATCAATAGACAGACACAACTCATCGTGTATCTGTATCTGCGGTAAAATTCCTTGCTCATATAAGTCGACCATAGCTTTCTTAGTCATGTCGGCTGCGGAACCTTGAATTAACCTATTCAAAGCTTTGTAAGTAAATGCAGGTTTATAATGTTTAGTAAAGTCACCCATATAATTATCAGCTATGTGATCTTTATATTTATCTAATAACTCAGCTTTAAAAGCTATCTTTGCATTCTCTTCTGTTAATATAGGGACAGGTTCATATCTATTAATTGCATTATTCCATGATCTGTCTTTAGTTTCCCATTTATTAAATCTACAAAATCTATCTCCCAATGTAAATAATAGTTTATTATCTTCTGCAAACTCAATCAAATCCTGAGATAATTTCTTAACAAACGGAGCTTTCTCATGATAAGTATTAAACAAAACACTAGCTTGAGCTTTAGTTAAATTTAATTCACTGGCTAATTTTATTTTACCCATACCATAGAAGAGTCCCAGGTTAATTGTTTTGGCCATGGTCCGTGATATGTGAGCCATGTCTGCAACAACTTGATGAAAGTCTACATCGAATCCACTTTTATAAGACTCTTCAATTTGTTCTAAACTTTCTCTTAAATTATTAGGCATCTCAATATCAGGATTCTTATAAGGATATAAAGTTAAAGCGTAGTGGACCACAATCCGTGGTTCCTGTTGACTGTAATCGAATGATCCCCATACGCAACCTTCATCAGGTACAAAAAGTTCTCTCATCTTTTTACCGATAATTCCTTTAGATGGAATTTGTTGTAAGTTAGGATTAGACATTGAGAACCTTCCAGTAACCGTTCCGCCTTGATCTGATCTAATCTGATTAATGTCTGCGTGTATTCTTCCTTCGTGTACAAAACTTAGTAGCCCTTCAACAAAAGTACCTTTAGCTTTGTCACACTCTCTAGCTTTTACAATCATTCTTAAGAAACGATTCTTATGCGTCTTTAAATAATCTTTAGGAAGTTTAGGAGTAGTAGATGGAACTAATTCTATTTTAGGTTCACCTTTTTCATCAAGAAGAACTTTACCATCTTTACCTTTTAGTTTTTTCTTTCTATCTTTTGTTTTTTCATAGTCGGTAATTTTCTCATGCTCTAACAAAGCTTTAATAGAAGAAGCGGCCCATATCTCTACATCAACGTTAGTATGTTTTTTAATAATCTTTAATAAATTATCTCTACGTTTTTCTAGAAGTTCTCCAAGTGTCTTAGCTTTTTCGACATCTATCTTAACGCCTTTAAACTTCATGTCAACCAAACAAGGAAATAATTTAGTTTCTAATTCAAATATCTTTCTACATGTTTTGTATTCTTTACTTCCATCTGGATTAGTTTTTGTGTATAATACCGCGTCCAGATATTTTTTTTCAAACAGTTCCCATAATTTCAAAGTTAAATTAGTATCTTGCTCTGCATAATCTTTTACTAAATGGTATGGTAATTTATGCATACTAGTCATAGGGTCTTTTATCATTCCATTAGACCACTCTAAAACTTTTTCAGCTAAATCATATTTGTATTTAGTTTCATTTAAATAATCTTTACTGATCGAATCTAAAGAATATCTCATTCTTGTTTCATCAATAACTGACGCTGCAATCATGGTATCTAACAATTCTCCTTGAGGCATATCTCCAGTTGCTGATCTAATCCAACATACGTCATACATAGCATTATGAAATACCTTACGTATATTTTTGTTTTGAAATATTTTTTCATTTAAATAAGCCCAAGTTTCCTTAGTATTTAAATTCTCGGTCATGTGGTGAGCAATAGGGAAATAGAAAGTTTGATTCTTGGTAGCTATAGCTATACCGGTAACAAAACCATCTTTTCTTACAGCACCTAATCCTTTTGTTTTTAAATTAGGATCGTAAGTTTCTAAGTCAATTGCAACAGTATCTATACCTTCTAAATTTAACTCACTGAGTTGTGGAACGTCACACATTATTTATAATCCCTTTCTATTATCATTTCTAAATAGTGAATAGCTTTCTCTATGTCTTGTAATTCACCTTTCGACTGATGTCTACAAATATATTTAATTGCGTTTCCTTCTGCAAAAAGTAATTTGTTTTTATTAATAAAATCTGCTGGTTGAATCGCCATATCTTTATAATGTGATCCTCCTACTTGTTTTTTATAAGCACTCATTTTTTTCTCCTATTGTAAAGTATTTTTTTCCGGGCATTTTTGCTAATCTCCAATAGTCAAAAATTCCTCTGCTGTATGCAGTGTATTGTAATCTTCTTGAAGTGAAGTAAGGATCTTTATTAACGATAGTTTCGTCAACAACAACATTGTCATAAGTTAGACCTTTAACAGTATGGATATTTGCATATTCTACTCTAACTTTTTTATCAAAATCAAAACCTTTATGTAAAACTCTTTTTATATATCCCATTCGTTCTTTATGTCTGTTAACCGGTGCTCTTATAAGATCAAAATCTTTATGTCCCTTACAAGTAGATTTTAATAATTTATTATCTATTAAATAATCCACAGTGTAATCTTTTTTAATCCATTTTTTAATAGTTTCTGTTGCTTTAGATTTATCTCCGACAATCAAATCTTTACTTAAATATTCACAAAAATGTTTTATCTGAGTAAGATCCATTGGAGTACCTTTAATAAATTCTGGCCATAATTTATGAGCTCTTAATTCTTTTTTAATTACAAATGGAGGCTTACTTACTGGAGCAAATTCTATACCCTGTGCCATAAGAAAATCTGTACAACGTACATCGCTTGGAGTTCCTCTATAAGTAAATAAAAATGTTTCCTCAGTATTGTTGATTTTATCTAAAAGCTTTTTTAAATGTCCCGATGGTTTTAAATCTGGTAAATAATAACCTGTTCCTTTAATGACTTCCCCTATATGGCCCTTTTTATGTTTTTCTTGATACTTTGCTGGAGTCCACACTCTATGAGACTTATAATGCTCCCAAACATCGTGTATGATTGATTTACAATATGTATTGATAGCTTCACCACATCTACTACCTTCTTTTAATTCATCATAAGGATTTGCAGCTAAGTTGTGAAAATATTTTGCATCTGACCCCGAGTACTCAAATAAAGTTTGATCTGCATCTCCAACTAAATAGTAATGACCCTCTTTTACGTTTCTTGCCATTTTATCAATAGCTTTTCTTTGAGGTACATTACAATCCTGACATTCATCTATAATTAACATGTCTATATCTGGATCTTTTACATCGTCTTCCAATTGTTTAGTTTTTTCATTATACGTTTGACGTGTAAAATTATTTATCATATCAGAAAAATCACAAAGATTGTTATCCTTTTTATATTTTTCATAAAGTGGAAGTAATTCTTTAATTAATTTTAAACCGTAAGGTTCAAAAGATTTTTGATCGCATTTAATCCAGTACTTATCTAAAGTTTTTCCATGTCCATCAGCGTCTGATAAGTATTTATAAAATCTATGTTTACGTTGTATGTCGTCTTCCCTGTGACGATTAAAGCGGCTATCTTTTTTTATTAATTCTTGATGGTTGTGTAAATTAAACATTTCTTTTTTTAATAATCTACTTTTACAATAAGTATGAATGGTACATACTCTATGCTTCATTGCTTTTTTAGTAACCCCTCTTAATTGTGGAAATGTATAATGTCCTTCTTTATTTTTTAAATTTTTTAAATCAAAAATAGCGTCTCTAATTTCATTAGCTGCTATGTTAGTGTGAGATAGAATTATAATTTTTTCAGGAGTATATTTTTCTAAAGCTTTCATATATGTATTTACAATAAATTTGTGAGTTTTACCGGTACCTGGAGGACCTGCAATAAATCTAGGCTTGTTCAGAATTTACCTCTTTCGTTTCTTCGCTAGTTCCTTCTAACACAAAATCTGCCCTTTCAATTTCAGGGTTCTCTATTACCCAAGAAACTAAAGATTTTTTTTGATAGGACCCATTCTTTTTATAAGCTTTTAATACGTCTTGTACTAAAAGTACAAGATCTACTCGTTTTTTGAAAACCACTCTTTGTTCTTCTAAATAATCTTCAAAATCATTTAAACTAAATTCTAATTCATTATTTATTGGATTAAAATAAGGGTTTCCATAATTAAATAATTCTGCTTTAGTTGTATATGCTTTTTTAATTTTAATATAATTAACAAAATATTTCTTAATCTTATTAGACTCTGCAGCTTCTGCCACATAGTTTTTTGATTTAGTTCGTGATTCAAATTTCATTCTCATGATCTCCTCAAACTGTGCAGACTTCATTTTTGGAATCCAAACTTGAGCTTGCATTACAACCGCATCATAAAACTTTAACTGGTTCATAAGTGTTGGTCCATCGACTGTAATAGTTTTAGTAAAAACTACACCTTCTAATTTTCCTGTTACTTCTATCTTATATCTGTCTTCACCATACTCAACAATTTCACCCATAGAATCATCAGCTATCTGTTTAACTTGTACTAATGATTTATCTTGGACACCTATCCAACTAAATATTGTTGCAATACTTTCAGTCCTGCATTCAATTATTTCTGCAAGTTTAGGCATGCCAAATGGTTTTTTAGATTTTCTAGTTGTAGATCCTTTATTTTTTCTACTTTCAGATTCATCGTCATTAGATTCTACTGCAATGTCATAAATAAATTCATTAATTTCAGTATCGTCCCAATCCGTTTGTTTAATTAAAACTCCAGCGATAGCTGTACAATATTCATCTCTTTGACCTTTAGGTGCATATAAAACTGATAAAGCAGTAGCTAAAGCTATCTTTCTTAAAATTTTATTTAAATCCCCTACATATTTATTAAAGCCTGTATACTTTTCCCATCTTACAATTTCTCTATGTTTGCTGTGTAATGATCCTGGAACAATTGTATAACATGTTTCTGTACTTCTTATTTCACATAAACACTGCCCATGTGCAGCATGTTGAACATATCTTTCGAGATCTTTTGGTAATGAGAATTTCTGTGCAGGTAATCTTTCTTTAAACCAGTAGTGACTTGCAGGGTTATGTTCTCTACCGGATATAGTACCACAATTTGATAAATATTTATTTGCAAAAACTTTTGCACGACTGTTATCAAGATCTAAATCAACTACGTTATCTAATCTTAATCCTATTTCTTTATCTAAATATTTGTTTTTCCATTCTTCTTTCGTTATTTTAAAATCTGAATCACTCCAACTTTTAACTTTAGGCCTGCCTCCCTCACAAGGCACTAGAGTATATCCAAGATCATACCAGTCCCCGTAAGTAACTGGCCCGTTATTTATATTTTTAATTTCATCCATAATTTTATTATGGGCGGATTCACTCTCGCTTCCCCGCCCAATTCCCTAGGAACTTATAAAACTATTTTTTCAGTTTTTGGTTGTTCTTGATTTTCAGGTTTAGCTGCAATCTCGCCAGCGCTTACACGCTCTGCGAAATTTTTAGCCATATCATAAACACCTTTATCTGATACCGGACCAACTTGTGATACGTCCCATCCAAACCATGTTCCTTTGTCATTTGACATCTGAACAGTCTTTAGTTTGTAAATGTGGCTATATGTTGGCGGAGTAAACATACCATTTTTACCCTGTAGTTTAATCCCCATCATCATTGAGTTCCATTTTCTACTAATTTTTAATTGAGTAGCTCTCATAGAAATCAATGCTGTTGTAGGCGAATCCCCTAACATAAGCACAAAATGATTTGCTGTGTTTTCAATATAATTACCATTAGGTAATCTATCTTTATAAGATTTATCACGAGTTGTTTTACTCATGATATCACTTTCAGCGTTATGAATTGCAACTGGAGCACCAGTACTGGCTCCCCTGTCTTGCCATTCTACTAACTGTCTTTGATAATGAACAGGGATAATTTCAACACCTTTAGAG
>Ga0208646_1000592_pt1 | contig 22223 bp, 34 predicted proteins | sample AntAceMetag02UK8_FD_184762 | JGI IMG/M metagenome (GOLD analysis project Ga0208646, IMG submission 184762) | Saline lake microbial communities from Ace Lake, Antarctica - Antarctic Ace Lake Metagenome 02UK8 (SPAdes) (version 2) | ecosystem: Environmental > Aquatic > Non-marine Saline and... | reverse complement strand
GGGATAGTCATTTTCGAATAACTGTTTTGCTTTTAAGTTGTTCATATTACGCCACTCCTAATGCGACTAAATCGTGATATTTGACCAAGAATTGATTGATCAATGGGTTGTTTGGCGTCCATCCATTTGAGCCTGCAATCCTAAGCAATCGCACGTTCATAGAGATTTGCAAGTCAGGACGTAACCGACAGATATAGGCAAAGGCCTGAGACACTGACTGACCGTCAACCGCACTGGCTATAGCAACGCCGCCTGCAATCATTTGGTGGCCAGTCTGGTCGGGCAGTAAGCTTCCCTCTGGATCGCTTTGGATCTGCGCCTCAGTTGGGACCTCATCCCTGATCTCAGCATACTTAAACAGCATGGTGGTGGCACCATCGCCAATGTTAGCGGACACCAATGCTCTGATTGAATGGCCAAGCGTGGCATTACTGCCTTGCATTTTAAAGAATGCAGTCATGTGGCTAGAGGCTCTAACCACTGATCGAGGTGAGCAATACTGCCTATCTTCGGCAGGCACTGAGGTTGCAAAGAAACCCTGCTCTTCATAGGCCTTGGCGCATTCAACAACAATAGGGTGAACACCATTGTCATAAGCCCATGCCGCCCATGCATCAATGCTGAACTCCAGCTCAAACATTGCTACCCGATCAGTTAAGTGGCTGAGTAACCGATTAGCACCTGACTTATCTTTAGTCCGATTACCAGTGGCAACAATTATTGTGCCTTTAGGCAACGGCCATCCTGCAATTGAATGCTCATCAGGATCAAGCATATCGGCAGTAACCTTAAGTGTATCGGCATTAGCCTGCATCAGCTCATCCAGTAAGACCATAGTATATTGGGTCCCTAGCCGCTCAATAGCGAGGATCAAAGGTGGCTTGGTGCTTTGCATTGCCAGCGATCCATCGTCGCCTTTAAAGGGTAATGATGCCCCTGAGAATTCAACAGCGTCACGCCCTGCCATACGCTCAGTAATAAAACCTACATCATCTGCAGTCACGCCTTTAGACTCAGCATACAATGTACGCATAACGGTTTTGCAGAATTGTGATTTTCCACCCCCTGTCATGCCCATGATTATCACCGGTTGAATAACATCAGCCGCATAAACAATCGGCAGGATTTCAGTCAGTGTTTCAAGATTTACGATTTGATGTGTCATGATTTTGTTCCCTTTAATAAGTTAAGTATTAATCTAACAAGTCAGCCAGTAAGCCTCCTGCTAGTGTTTGGTTTGCTGTAATCTGAGGCACTGCCGCAGGTTTAGTCATTGCGGTTAATCCCTTGCTAATGACTCGCGCCGCATCCCTAGACTTGTATCGCGCATAGGCACTATCTTTCCAGACAGCGGTAGTACAGTTAGCAATCTCAGCGTCAATTCGATCAGCCATTGCAATGATTCGCGGATCATTATCATAGCCAGTCACCATGTCTCTCAGTGTTTGGCTGTGCAAAGTAGATAGAGAAACAAGCGTTTCAGATAACCTTACGCCATCAGTTAATTGCTTGGCGACTACATCCATGTGGGACTTAGCCGCATTCATTGCCTCAGTCTTAGCGCCCTCCAGTTGAGAGGTTAGACTTGCGTTTCTAGCCTCAGCAATCTCATTGGCCAGTGCCGCAGGTAATGATCCAAAGCGCGACATATCGACCGGCTCAATACACTCAGGTACAGCGATTTGAATGCTGAATTTACCGCGCACCTCTTCGGCACTTGGGAACCGCATTTCATCCCTGAACATGCCTGCACGACTGGCCGCGATGTTACAGAGGTGATCCCAGTTGGGGAGCAGATCATTCAACGCATCAACCGCCTCTTTTTTAAGCACCGATAATTGGTTCAATATCTCTGGCACTCTGGTCACCGGCGCAAGGCGCTTGCCTCTCTTTTGCTGGCCTTCTTCGGCCTGAGAAAATGAAAGGGTTGCAAGGTACAGATAGGTTCTGACCTTTTGATACTTCCCGATCACATATTTCAGCTCATTGTGGTGAGCGCCCAGCGCATTGATGTACATTCTTGCACCGGTATCGGTCGCGCCTGCTGATTCCTCGGCTCGCTTGGCCGCATCGGCTAGCTTGGTGGTGCCAGTGTAAAAGCGCACCGTTATACCCAACAACATGAAAGCATTTGCCGCCGCCTTGTTGAGCGCATTTTGATCCTGATTAACAAGTTCCATAGTAGTTCCTCGGGGTAGATTAAAATAAAAACAAGAGAAACCGCTGACCTCAGCAACGGCTTCGATGAATTTACTTGATTTCTTTCCTGATAATAAAGCCCCAGAAAAATAGATTGGTGGCAATCAAGACTGCCAGCGTGAATAGGTCAAAACTCATGACTCCACCTCCAGACCTGCATCCACTGCCCATGCTTTCCTAGCATCCTCAGCATTCTTGTAGGCTACAGACCATGCCCCTAACATTGATAAGACTCTGGGATCGGACAAAACCTTATCGGCATTTTTCTCAGCCCATTTTCTGCCGACCAGATCCTTAGCAAAGTTTGATACCGCTTGCGATCTAGCGTGAAAGGTGCCTGCAATGCGATATTCATCACTGCTTGCACCGCCCTTTATATCTTTGTATGCGCGGATCTTCCACCCCTCGCCCTGAATTGAATGCTCTAGATCAGTGAGCCTAGCTTCGATCAGTATGGTTAATTTGTTCATATTAGTTCCTTGGGTTGGTTAATTGTTTTAGGATGAATTTGGGTAATTCTGCGTCCAATTTTCCGTCTATTACCTCGTACATTTCTTTATGTTTGAGGCCGCTATCATCGTTTCCCTCATACCGCCATAACTCCACCATCGAGCTAAAGTAAGTAGAGTCGGCTTGATAATTTAAGGCCTCAGCGTAGGTTTCAAAATAGTCTTGGGCATGAATGTCACCAAAAATATCCATGAGGCTGACTACCCATTCATAGCTGATTTTATTACGCACATTAGTTCCCCTATGAGATTGAGATAAAGTAGATTGATGTTGCAAAGAAAGTCCACCACAAAAGCATTAGCGGTGGGTAACGATTGGTGAATCTGCCTATATGTACTTGCATTTGAAAGATCATAATCTGTTCCATTTAGGTTGTTGAATTGGTTATCTAGTACGCACCCCTCAGTGCGTTTCGGCCTGTTACCAGCAGGCACTCGTCAGCTAGAATTTATCGGTAGTTTTATCTTCCGGTGTTTGCAGGGTGACAACAGGTTTACCTTCATCCATGTGCCTAATGATCTTGGCCAGTGCAAGCTTTAAAAGCTCAGTAGCACTATTCGACCGCTCGATTTTTAAGAGCGCATTGATCTTGCGATAGGCGCTGTCTGATATTTTCAGTGTGATCGTTTTCAAAAATTGCTCACCTCCGTCCAATACTTCGTTAAGTCTTGCACATTACCGCCGACATCGACCTTGCCCTGTCCCTTGCGAGTGAATACACCAACGTCTATTCCTAGTGTCTGCATTAGCCCATTGAGGCGTCTAGCAGTGGTGCGACTCAGCTCACCATAACCGCCGTCACAAATCGCAACGACTCCGTTGCTGTATCGCTTGGCTATATCATTGCCGAACAATGACATGACCGTTGATCCTGCGCTGGTAGAGTAGATGACAGTGTTATCGACTGTAATATTCTTGCTGTCTCTGAATGCTTCTGATACTTGCTGGTCTATTAATCTCATAATCGTTCCTATAAAGGTAGTTTAGTTGGTTTAAAAATAAGCACTGGTGGTCAATGCCTATCATTTAAAGCCACTATCCTAAGTGTGCGTTTGCCGAATCTTTCCCATCGTCGCTTAAAAGAGAAATGACCTGCTCTCTGTCATGGGCTGGAAGTAAATTAATGATAGTCTCGACCGCAAAATCCAATGCAATATCTATTGAGTTTGATGTCATAAACTGGCTCTTCGTTTTTGGCTCGCCGTTTACGTCATTACCTGCCATCATAATTAGTGTGTTGATGCTGGATGCTATTTCAAAGTGTGTCATGTTGTGTCTCGCTTCTGCTGGTTAATAAGGTAGGTTAGTTTGTATTGATAAAGCCGCAATACTCTACGGCCTTAGCGATACCTACTAAGGTATCCTGTCGCACTACTCGGCTTACCCTGCCTTTCGGTTGACTCACTTCCCAGTCTTACGATCATGAATGTGGATGATCCTCTGGCCCTCTCTGTATATCGCTTACGTCTAACCATCTGGGTTCAAAGCTGTTCGATGGATCATTGAGTGCGCCCTTGCTAGGGGTAGTCTCTCTACTCGCACCGATGGAGGCTTGGTGCTTTCGCTGACTAGCGTTTCGTTTCGAGCGACTTCCTTGCCGCCTATCAATAAGGCAACACTATTCCCAATAAGTTCAATATTAGTTTTAGAGGGCGTAATTAATCACAGGTTTTAAAAGGGGCGTACATTAACTAATCACGCTAAGTCATTGTAATCGTTGAGGTTTATTCTAGGATTCTTCGAGGTTTCGCTCGTAAGTCATTGATATTAAAAAGGCGAATTTGCGTCTGCCTGCGTTTAAGTTGTTACGAGTACCATTATGGCTCTTTTACTCAATGACCTTAGACAGCAATCTAGGTACACTATCGACTGTCCACTACCTACCATTTATAGGGACTTTACCCCAAGTTAAGACAGGAATATACTGCCGGTTCAATCACTGAAATAAGTAAACATCATGGCGAATAATATGACCGGCAAACAAATGGCATTCTGCAGAGCAATAGCGTCTGGATTATGTACGCAAACCCAAGCATACACCGAGGCATATGACTGCGAGAATATGTCGATACAAAGTCAAAGGGTAGAAAGCTCTAGGCTACTGACGAACCCCAAGATTACCCTATGTATTGGGAAGCTAAAGGCATCTATGGAGGCACATAGACAGGCTCAGAGCCTCACTGACAGGGACAGAGTACTAGCCAAGCTAAGGACATGGATAGACTCAGCAGACCCGACAGATAGCAATAGGCTACGCGCGGCAGAGCTGTTAGGAAAGTCCGTCGGTATGTTTAAAGACGTTACAGAAACAGTGGTTCAGGATAGGGATGCAGACCAGATAGCACTAGCATTGGAGCAGAGATTACTAGAGCTATTAGGAACTAGTCCAGAGCAGGTAATTGAGCCAGTAGTAAAACCAGATGGACAGGTTCACTAGGTTTTAGATAGGGTCAATATACTATGTACCCACCCCCCCCTTATAGCAAAGGCCTACCGTGTATCTATATACATAGAGTTCAGCACAAACAATTACTATATTTTTTAAACATGAGTATACTGTCTACTACATACAAAATTTTTTACAAAAAAACAGGAAAGTTACTTGCATTATTCTGTCAAGAGCGTAAAGTCTGTAAAATCTAGAGATTCCTGACAGGAAGATTCCTGTTTTATTCCTAAGCCGCTAGTTGACATCATTGTTTAGGTTTATTAACAAAACAAGTTAAGATCCTATATAAGCATCTTCCTAAACAGGAATCTTCCTAAACAGGAATATTCCTGTATACAAAATAATATTAATAATTCCATGACGGAGTAACACATGCCCAAAGAATCATTGGCAGATGAACGTGCGCGGTTAGCAATGGAAACTAAGACTTTGGGTGAGAACCTTAAGGGGATTAAACCTAACAAGACTGCTAAGTCTAAAGGAGAGAAACCAATGAAGAAAACTAAAAAGATGATGGGAGGCAGAATGGCAGTTAGTCCCGGAGCAATGGCTCCACAGTCAGGACCCACAGCGCCTCTTGTACCTAAGCGTATGCCTGTTCCAACAGACGGACCTACAGCCCCTAGTCTTGGTCCTCTTCCAATGAAGAAAGGTGGTGTTGCCAAGCCCCGTGGATACGGTCTAGCCCGTGGTGGCAAGGCTTGTAAGACGTATTAAAAAGACTGCATCTACGAACGAAAGCGTAAATCCTAGAGTGTGTAGGTTGCTACGGTTTTATGTGATGTAGCCAGACCGGTTTGATTACGGTCTGCTTTAATAAAAGGGTCTACTGCCTATCGGCGGGTGACTTACCGAGGCCTCTGTCTGCTGGGCCAGCGTAGCAAACCAGCGTCAACTTATTAAAAAGGAGCAACGCATGCATCAATTAAAGCTTATACAGAATGGTAAGTTTGCAGATGGAACTGATGTCTACCAGATTGGTTATGAAGATAACGAAGGTGTTACTCACATCGTTGACTTCAATGTTATGCAGAAGGCTGTTGCTAAAGCTGTTCTTGATGCCGCCAGTAAGACATTACCTAGAGCTGATAAGGAAATGGTTCGTGCAAGAAATGACGAAGGCCATTACGTTGGTGATGATCCGTCAACACCTGATGTTAACGAAGCTTACGCCCCAAAGAAAAAAGCCGCTCCTAAGAAAAAGGCTGTAGCAAAAAAGAAGCCTGCTGTTAAGAAAAAGTAAGTATGGCTGTCTCTAACAAGGTTGACCCCAAGTTATTAAAACAAATCCCTAATCTGTCACTAGATCAGCAGAAAGAGGTTCTAGGCCTATTAGAGGAACTAGACCAAGCAGAAGTTAAAGATAAAGCTAGAAACACCTTCATGGGCTTCTGTAACATGGTTTGGCCTGCTTTCATTGAAGGTAGACACCACAAGATCATGGCCGATGCGTTTGAACGTGTGGCTCGCGGCGAGTTGAAGCGGTTAATTATTAACATGCCTCCTCGTCATACCAAATCAGAATTTGCTTCTTACCTACTACCCTCATGGTTTTTGGGTAATGCTCCCGGAAAAAAGGTTATTCAAGCATCACACACTGCTGAACTATCAGTGGGTTTTGGCCGAAAGGTACGAAACTTAGTGGATAGCGATGACTATAAGTCCCTTTTTCCCTCGGTCGGGTTGAGGGCTGACTCTAAAGCCGCAGGGCGATGGAGTACCAATGCAGGCGGAGAATACTTCGCTATTGGTGTTGGTGGTGCTGTAACAGGAAAAGGCGCTGATCTTCTGATCATTGATGATCCGCACTCCGAGCAAGAAGGTCAATCAGGCGACCCCTCCGTCTTTGACAAAGCCTATGAATGGTACACATCCGGCCCTCGACAGCGACTTCAGCCGGGCGGAGCAATCATTATTGTCATGTGTATGACAGGTGATACACCCGTCCTTATGGCTAACGGTATCGAGAAAGCACTAAGCGATATACAGGTTGGTGATCAAGTTGCCACCTACAGCAAAGGAAAGCTTACTACATCCACTGTTAACAACCACCAGTCAAGTGGTTTAGATACGGTGTATACAATACAAACACAATCTGGCAGAACGGTACGAGCAAACAAGCGACATCCGTTTCTTGTTGAACGTAGCGGGAAGACAGAATGGATAAGATTAAAGAATCTAAAGCCGGGCGATTTAATTGTATCATTAGCTCTGCCGCTAAATACTGACGGATTCACAACAGACAAGATTAAGTCTATCTTTCAAAGCGGAGTTGAAGAGGTCTTTGATGTTGAGATAGACCGTACAGAGAACTTTATTGCTAATGGGCTTGTTAGCCACAACACTCGATGGCATAAACGTGATCTGACTGGGCAAATTATTAAGTCATCCGTAAATAAGACAGGCACTGATGAATGGGAAGTGATTGAATTTCCCGCTATCATGCCGTCAGAAACACCGCTTTGGCCTGAGTTTTGGCCAATGGCAGAATTGGTTGCGCTTAGAGAAGAGCTTCCTCCATCCAAGTGGAACGCCCAGTATCAACAGAACCCTACCTCAGAGGGAGGTGCGCTAGTTAAACGCAGTTGGTGGAGAATCTGGGAACATAAAGACCCGCCGGTTTGTGAATTTATTATCCAGTCTTGGGATACAGCATTCCTTAAGACACAGCGGGCTGATTACTCGGCCTGTACTGCTTGGGGCGTATTTTATGCACCTGACAGCGAAGGACAGACCGTTGCTAATATCATACTGCTCGATGCCTTTAAAGATCGTTTAGAGTTTCCAGATCTTAAAAAGAAAGCGTATCAGCTTTATGTTGATCGGCAACCTGATGCTTGCATCATTGAAGCTAAGGCCGCAGGTACGCCGCTTATTTTTGAGCTAAGGGCGATGGGGATTCCAGTTTCTGACTACACCCCCTCAAGAGGTAATGATAAAATATCAAGAGTGAACGCTGTCTCAGATCTCTTTGCGTCAGGGATTGTGTGGCGTCCTGAAACACGATTTGCAGAGGAAGTGGTAGAAGAGTTCGCCGCATTCCCCAATGGAGAACATGATGACCTTGTGGATTCATCCACGCAGGCATTGCTAAGGTTTAGACAGGGCGGATTCTTAAAGCTAAATTCAGATGAAGATGACATTCCCTTAGACACTGACCAAAAAGCGGAGTATTACTGATGGATGGGCTTGAGATTAGTCCTTGGCAGGTTGATCAGTTACTAGGGCCATTATTTAGAAAGTTTTCAACGGTTGGTAACAAGGTATACTTTGATAACTCAGAGTTCCCTGTCACTAAAGAGTTAGAAGGTAGCTTTGATATTATACTGCCTGAGATAAACCGCATAATGGAAAGGATTGATGATCTCACCCCTTTCCAAGATATTAGCCCTGATCAAGTGTATATCTCTAATGATGACAAATGGAAGATGTTCTTCCTCAAAGCAGGGACAGTACGGTTTGACCGTAACTGTGAGGAATGCCCAGATACGATGGCTATCCTTGATAAGCATAAAAATATTGTTTCTGCTTATCTTTCAGTGCTTGGCCCGAACAAAATGCTTATGCCACATGAAGGCCCGTGGTGTGGGGTTATAAGAATACATTTAGGTTTAATTATCCCAAAAGAAGGCAATGGCTGTACGTTGGTTGTTGATGGCGTTCAATACAAATGGGAAGAAGGCAAGTGTGTTGTGTTTGATGACACATACGAGCATATTGCTGTTAATGAAACCAATAACAATAGGGTGGTTCTTTTTATAGACTACATGAGGCCTTTGCCTTTTTGGTTGTCTTGGCTTAATTGGTTAGTTATAAGATTAGCAAAACGCTTACCGTATTTTAAAGCCTCTCTCAAGCGACATAAAGAGTGGGAGAAAAAGTTTTATGCTGATCAATAAAGAACAAGAAAGAATAGAGTCTTCGTTCTTAAATAAAGGTTTTGTCCTTAACCTTGGATTATCTAATTCGAGGTATGTTACACTTCAAAATAATGATTTTAACGTATATGTATCAAGTTCAGAGCAACTAGCTTGGGAGCCTAAGTCGGCTAAAAGCGTTCTGGCAGAGAAACTATTCCCACAAAGCGAGCGGAGTCTTACATGAAAAAGAAAGAGACAGAAAAATATATGGTTGGCGGCAAGCTAGGCCATGATGCTAATAAGGTCAAGGCCTACAAGCAGGGCGGCAAAACAACCATTGCTCGCGGAAGTGGTGCGGCAAGACCTCAAAAATTTGGGAAGAACGGATAGGTGGCAATTGATAAGCCGCTAGTCACTCCAGACAAGCTAACCGCTGAAGAAGCGGAAGGCCCGCTGGAGATTGAAATTGTAAATCCTGACTCTGTTGGTATAGAAACCGATGAGGGCGGCATTATCTTTGATTTTGATGCCGAAGAAGAAGAGCCAGAAATTCCTTTTGACGCTAACTTAGCTGAATTTATTGCAGACAATGAGTTAACATTAATATCAAACGAACTTGTTGGGGCGTATAAATCAGATAAAGAAAGCCGGTCAGACTGGGAAAAGACTTATGTTGAGGGGCTAGAGCTTCTTGGCCTTAAGCATGAAGATAGAACAACCCCTTGGAATGGCGCTTGTGGTGTATTTCACCCACTGCTAACCGAGTCGGTCATTAAGTTTCAGTCACAATCCATACAAGAGCTATTTCCTGCCAGCGGTCCAGTTAAAACAAAGATTGTTGGGGCAATGGATGAAGCAAAGCAAAAACAAGCCAGTAGGGTCCAAGATTATTTAAACTACCTAGTCACTGAAAAGATGACTGAGTATCGTTCAGAAACAGAAAGATTGTTGTTCTCCCTGCCCCTAGCAGGATCTGCCTTTAGAAAAGTATACTTCGATCCCAACATGGGGCGGCCTTGCAGTATGTTTGTTCCTGCTGAGGATTTTGTTGTTAGCTACGGAGCTTCTGATCTAACCACCTGTGAACGCGCAACACACATCATGAAGCGAACAGCCAATGAAGTGAGGAAGTTACAAGTCTCTGGCTTCTACGCAGACATTGAGTTGGGTAGCCCTAGTGACAATCCAGACCCGATTGAAAAGAAATATAAAGAACTCACTGGAAGTTCTAGCGGCGCAGAACATGATTCGCGGCATACCATCTTGGAAATACAGGTTGATCTTGATCTGGTAGGCTTTGAAGACAAAATTGACGAGGAAAAAACAGGAATACAGCTTCCTTACGTTGTTAGTATCGACTTTAGTTCACGAAAAATTCTCTCTATCCGAAGAAATTACTACGAAGATGACGATAATCGCATAAAACGTGAGCATTTTGTTCATTACCAATACATGCCCGGATTGGGATTCTACGGATTTGGCTTAATACACATGATTGGTGGACTGGCTAAGTCTGCAACTTCTCTTTTACGACAGTTAGTTGATGCAGGAACGCTGAGTAATCTTCCCGGAGGTTTAAAATCCAGAGGATTGCGGATTAAAGGCGATGATACTCCGATAAAACCGGGCGAATTCCGAGATGTTGATGTTGCTGGCGGTAAAATTGCTGAAAACATTGCTTTCTTGCCTTATAAAGAGCCAAGCAACGTCCTGTATCAGCTTATGGGAGACATTGTAGAGGAAGGACGAAGATTCGCCTCAGCCGCAGACGTAAAGGCGGCAGACATGAATTCAGAGGCTCCTGTAGGCACTACACTTGCCATACTAGAGCGGTCGATGAAGGTAATGAGTGCGGTCCAAGCGCGGTTACATGCCTCTATGAGGAAGGAATTACGCCTATTATCGAAGATTGTGTACGATTTTGGCCCTTCAGAGTACCCTTATTCGTCTGAAGACGGCGAAGCGATACGGGATGATTTTGATGGTAGGGTGGATGTTATTGCGGTTAGTGACCCCAATTCAGGCACAATGGCCCAAAGAATCATGCAATATCAGGCCGCATTGCAGTTATCACAGCAAAATCCAGAGATGTATGACCTTCCGCTACTGCATAGGCAAATGCTTGAAGTCCTTAACATCCGCGATGCTGACAAGATTATCCCAAGGGATGATGACATGAAGCCTACAGATCCTGTAAGTGAGAACATGAACATCCTTAGAGGCGAGCCTGTTAAAGCATTTATCTATCAAGACCATGAAGCGCACATCACGACTCACATGGCCTTTATGGAAGATCCAAAAATTCAAGAGCTTGCGGGAAGAAGCCCTAATGCAAAAGCAATGCAGGCGGTTATGACTTCTCACATTCAAGATCACCTTGCCTTTGGATACCGACAGCAAATTGAGAAAGAGCTTGGGCTACCATTACCAGCAGAAGGCGAGTCCTTGCCTGAAGATATTGAACTTAGAATATCTCGCTTAGTGGCACCTGCCGCTGAACAACTTAAAGGCAGGAATCTTCAAGAGCAACAGCAAAAGAAAAACCAAGAGCAACAAGAAGACCCCATTGTGCAGATGGCTCAGAAAGAATTGGAAATTAAAGGAATGCAAGCAAAGGCTAAAGCAGAACTGGATCAGGCTAAATTGCAACTTGAGCAGGCTAAGGCTCAGAGCAGGGCAGACTTTGATAGACAGAAACTTGATCAACAAGCTGAAATTGAAAAGGCTAAGTTGGCGGTTAAGATTGCTGAGGATAATGTTAGAGAACAACTCGACGCTAGGCGCATTGCCTCTAAAGATCAACTTGAGGGATTTAGGCTTGGTCGAGAAATTGTGGAGTCCATGACACCATGACACCTGATTCAACAAACTCTTTAGATTATTTAAAGAAAAAAATTAGAACTCAAATGAATGAAATGAGTGACCATATTTCGTGCGGTGGTTGCCAAGACTTTAGTGATTACACAAAATGTTGTGGCGTCATAGAGGGTTTAGCAACCGCAGAACGTGAGCTTCTAGATATTATCGAAAAAATGGAAGCCGATTAATTCATCGCATTAGGCGATGCAAAGCGACTCTGGACGTTTTTTTCCAGTGCATAAGGTGTAACTAATGAGTGTATCATTAGCAAAAAAAGCAAAGGAAGAATGTCCAAAAGACGACTCTAATGCTAAAAAGGCTAGTCAATTGCCAAAACCGAGAGGTTATAAAATATTGATTGCTTTGCCCGAACGCGAAGAAAAGACAGAAGGCGGAATTATTAAGTCTGCCAGATCGTTGCAAGAAGAAGAAGTGGGTTCAATTGTAGGTATGGTGCTAGAACTTGGCCCAGACGCTTACTGTGATCCTCAACGATTCCCTTCTGGTCCTTGGTGTTCGGTAGGTGATTGGATTGTGATGAGGTCTTATTCAGGCACTAGAATTAAAGTGCAAGGAAAAGAGTTTCGTTTAATTAACGATGACAGCATTGAAGCTGTAGTTGACGACCCAAGAGGCATAAGCAAAGCATGAGTGAATCTAATCAAGCAATTGAAGATAAAGTAAACGAAGGAAGCACATCCCTAGAGGATCGGTTTTTTGGCGTTAAACATAAAATCGTTAAACGGTCTAAAGAAGATGTTGCTAATGCCGATGAAGGTGGAAACTCTGATATAGACCTTGAGGTCATTGATGATCGCCCACTTGAAGATCAAAGGCCTGCAAAGGTTGAGGCAGAAAGCGATGACAACGACAACGACGATGAGTTGTCGGGGTATAGTGAAAAAGTTCAAAAGCGAATTAATAAACTTCGTTATGAACAAAACGAAGAACGGCGACAGCGAGAAGCCGCCGAAAAAATGAGAGATGAAGCGGTTAGTGTTACTAAGACTCTTAGCGACAAGAACCGAGAATACGAGTCAATCATCCAGCGCGGCGAGTCAGCCTTGGTTGGTCAAATTAAGACTAGGGCGCAAATGACTCTTGATAATGCAACGGCTGTCTATCGGAAAGCCTATGAAGAGGGAGACACTGATGGTGTCATTAACTCTCAAGAAGTTCTATATAAAGCTCGCGCCGAGCTAGCTGAAGCTGAAAAGTATGAAAAAAACCTTGTGGGGCAACAATCCCAGAGGGATTATCAAGCTCAACAAAATCAGCACAGGACACAACAAGCACCGCCTCAGTCTGCACCTCAAGCCCCTAAAGTTGATCCAGAGGCTAAGGAATGGGCTGATAAGAATAAATGGTTTATGGGTGCTAACAACAAGCGGATGACTGCAACAGCGTATGGATTGCACGAAGAGGCTATTGTTGATAACAACATTAAACCTAACACTCCTCAATACTTTGACTTTATAGATCAAGGCATGAGAGAGTCGTACCCAAATTTTGATTGGCAGGATAATAGCGATTCCAATAGACGTAACGCACCTGCGACTGCTAATCAAAACCGCTCCACGGTAGTGGCTTCTTCCAATAGGAATAATGGAGCAAAACCGCGCAAAGTGCAGATGACGTCTACCCAAGTAGCTCTCGCTAAGAAACTTGGGATTACTAATGAACAATATGCAAGGCAAGTCGCTAAGGAGAACTTAAAATGACTGAAGAGCGCAACCCAAGAGAAACAATCTCACGCAAGACAGATGCACGACCAGATGACTCATGGCAACCCGCATCCCTTCTACCAGATCCCACACCGCAGGAAGGTTGGGTATTTAGATGGGTACGAACAGCCACATTGGGACAATCGGACAATACTCATGTTTCCAAGATGTTTAGAGAAGGTTGGGAAGCTTGTAAGCTTTCAGATCACCCTGAGCTAATGTTAACGTCAGATATTGATTCACGGTTCCAAGGTAACATCGAGGTTGGTGGATTATTGTTATGCAAGGCAAGCAAGGAAAAGATGGATGCAAGAACCAGACATTTCCAACAGGTTGCTGAAAATCAACTGCAGTCAGTAGACAATAATTACTTGCGAGAGAATGATCCAAGGATGCCTTTGTTACAAACAGAGCGCAAAACTCGGACAACCTTTGGAAGGAATTAGCCCGCAATACGGGGTTACGTTCCTTAACTAAGATTAACTTTGTTATTTAAGGAGGCCTACAATGGCTACCACTGCTACCCCTACAGGCGCAGAACCAGTTAACACTCTTAGTGCGAGCGGATCTTTTACAGGAAAAGTTCGACACATGAAGATTGCTAACGCATACGGAACTGCAATTTTTTACGGCGATTTTGTTAAACCAGTCGCCGCAGGTGGCGTTGAGTTAGACGCAGGAACTGCAACTTTAACCCCAATTGGGATTTTTGTTGGTTGTTCTTTCACTGACCCGACGACCAAACAACTAACCTTTAGTCAGTATTTCCCTGCCGGAACAGCGGCAGACGATATATCTGCTTACGTTGTTGATGATCCCGATGTTATCTTTAAGATTCAGGGTGATGATACTTTGGCTCAAACTTCCATGTTCTTGAACGCAGGTGTGGTTCAAACAGCAGGTAGCACTGATTTCGGACGCAGTAAAAACGCGCTTGATGCCAGTTCAGCCGCAACAACAGGGACCCTCCCACTACGAATTGTAGAATTTGTGGATGGGCCTACTAGCTCAGTCGGTGATACATATACTGATGTCCTCTGCATTTTTGCGGCGGGTGATCATGCATATCGTAACGCAACCGGCGTTTAAGGAGATATAACAAATGGCTATTTCACGCGCACAAATGCTCAAAGAACTACTTCCGGGTCTTAACGCCCTGTTTGGTCTTGAGTATGAAAAATATGATGACGAACATACCCTGATTTATGATACGGAAGGGTCTGATCGCTCATTTGAAGAAGAGCAGAAGTTAAGTGGATTTGGTGCGGCACCAGTTAAGAAAGAAGGCGAGGGAGTCACTTATGATTCAGCGCAAGAATCCTTTACTGCCCGATACAACCACGAAACTATTGCAATGGGTTTTGCTATCACTGAAGAAGCAATGGAAGATAACTTGTATGACTCACTGTCTGCTCGTTATACCAAAGCTCTTGCTCGCGGTGTTGCTTATACCAAGCAAGTTAAAGCGGCTAACCCGCTTAACAACGGTTTCACTAACTCCTATCAGTCTGGTGACGGTGTAAACCTGTTCACTGCTGTTGGCGATGGTGTTGCTGGCGGTGGTGGTCACCCAACTGTAGGCGGCGGATTCAATAGCAATCGCCCTGCAACTGGTGCTGACTTAAACGAAACATCTTTGGAGAATGCGATTATTTCTATCGCAGGATACACTGATGAGCGAGGACTGCTTATTGCGGCTCGACCTACTCGTTTGATCGTTCCACCTTCCTTGATGTTTACAGCAAATCGGTTGTTAGAAACTACCAACCGTGTCGGTACTGCTGACAACGACATAAATGCTATCCGTAATCTCGGTGCGATTCCAGAAGGCTACTCAGTTAATCATTACCTGACTGACACGAATGCTTTCTACATCATCACCGATATTCCTAACGGAATGAAGCATTTTGAGCGTACCGCTCTGGAAACTAGCATGGATGGAGATTTCGACACAGGCAATGTACGATACAAAGCCCGTGAGCGTTATTCATTCGGCGTTTCTGACCCACTTGGCATTTATGGATCTCCCGGATCTAGCTAAGTTATTGGGGGTGTAAAAGCCCCCTTTTTTTATTTTTATCTTGTTAATAGCAAGTTATCCCTGACTGCTTAACAGCAGACTAACCCAGACAGGAGATTGACATGGGTACTACATCTTATAATGGACCAATTCGTTCACAAAATGGTTTTCAAGACATCACCAAAAACGCCGACACCGGCGAGGTAACGGTTAATTCAACTTACGGCACTAACGCCGCAGTCGTCGGTACTATCACTGGCAGGAAAGCTGTTAACACCGACTGGAATGTTGTAGGCGGGTTAAATTCTACTCTAACCGCCGCTCAGTCAGGCACTCTTTTCTTAATTGATGGAACGGCAAATAACGTCATTAACTTACCCGCTTTATCTACAGGTAATGTTGGCGTCCACTACGAATTCCAACTCACTGTTGCTGTTGGCGCATCCACTACTACTACCTTCGTACTTCCCGGCTCTGCCGTATCCGCATTCTCAGCCATGCTTTCATTGGTTGCAGGAACAGCGGCTAACGCAGTAAGCGATGTTGTGGGAGATACTTTAACCTTGGTAAACTCAACAGTGCTAAACGCTAGAGTCTCTATGGTCTGTTCTTCAGATGATGGAACAAACTCTAAGTGGGTAACTACGGTTCTGTCTACTCCAATCGCAACGGTAGCTTAATCCGTAATTTAGTGTGGTAATATTGAGGGGTGATTTTCACCCCTTATTTTTAGGAGAATGTAATGGCTGATGCAGTCGCAACACAAACAATTATAGATGGGGCAAAATATGCCACATTTAAGTTCACCAATGTCAGCGATGGCACTGGAGAATCGGCAGTGACAAAGATTGATGTCTCTGGCCTCTCTGCTGACCCTATGACAGGCAAATCCTGCACTAAGGTCACTATAAGCAACATTTGGTACAGTACGGTCGGAATGAGCGTTAAAGTCCTATTCAACGCCTCTACGAACGTCCTAGCATGGCATATACTTGCCGATTACTCTGATGAGCTAGATTTCTCTGATTTCTCTGGAATACCTAATAATGCAGGTAGCGGAGTTAACGGTGATGTTTTGTTCACTACTGTTGGGCATACTAGCGGTGACACTTACAGTATCGTGATGAAAGTATTAAAATCTTATGGCTAGAAACTACAAGAAAGAGTATGAGAACTTTCACTCCAGACCTGAAGAGAAAAAGCGTAATGCCGAGCGCCATAAAGCCAGAGATATAATGGTTAAGTTAGGCAAGGTTAAAAAAGGCGACGGGAAGGACGTAGACCACATAGATAGGAATACTGCCAATAATTCGGTAAGTAACTTAAGGGTTGCTACCAAAAAAACCAACAGGTCTAGGAATAGTAGAAGCTCAAGTTAAGCCAGATTGCAAATGGGAGTTTTAAATGAAAGGTGCTAAACATTACAAAAAAGATGGTACTGAGCATAAAGGCTCTAATCACAAAATGTCTGACGGCACTTTGCATACTAACAAATCTCACACAAAGTCTAGTGTAAAATTGTTTCACTTAAAAGATTTGTCGGCTAGAGCAAAGTCTAAGGCAGAGAGGGGTTAACTCATGGCAACACCATCTAAAGGCAAAGCCAAGGTTAAGGTAACCTCAGCAGGCAAAAAAGTCAGCTACGGGCAAGCAGGAAATGCTAAAGATGGGAAGCCAAGAGTCCGAGCAGGAACATCTAAAGGCGATAGTTATTGCGCCAGAAGTCTTGGAATAAAAAAAGGTCTTTCCAAGAAAAAACAAAACGATCCTAATACCCCAAACAATCTATCCCGTAATCGGTGGAAATGTTCTGGGGCTACATCCAAAAGGAAATAACAATGGCAACTAGCGGGACATATAACTTTACCCTAGATATTGGCGATGCCATTGAAGAAGCGTTTGAAAGAGCGGGGCTGGAGTTGCGTAGTGGTTATGACTACAGGACTGCTAGGCGAAGCCTAAACCTTCTCATGCTTGAATGGCAGAACAGGGGGCTAACCCTTTGGGCTGTTCAGGAAGGAACGCAAACCTTAACGGCAGGCGATGGATCGTATCCACTGGACGGTGATGTACTGGACATAATTGAAGCTTTTGTGCGAACAAGCTCTGGAAGCTCTACTAGCCAATTTGATCAAACGCTTACTAGAATTTCAATAAGCCAATACGCTCATTTGTCTAACAAGCTAACAGAAAGCAAACCCTTGCAGTTTTTTCTTGAACAAGACCCAAGCGGCGTTACTGTTAATTTATGGCCAGTTCCAGATAGTCGTGAAACATACACCCTTGTTTATTACTTTATGCAACGGATTGAGGATGTGGGTTCTCCGGCATCAAACAACATGGACATCCCTTCAAGGTTCCTTCCGTGTTTGGTTGCAGGGCTTGCTTATCAGTTAAGCATTAAATACACCGAATCAAATATAAAAGCGCCATTGCTTAAAGCTGATTATGAAGAGCAGTGGAATCTTGCCGCAGATGCCGCCAGAGAAAAGGCGTCATTGTTTATTTCACCCGGAGGCTACAACTTTTGACAACATCTAAGGGTAAGCTGGCTTTTGGCTTTTGTGATAGAACTGGGTTTCGTTACAAGCTAACCGACCTTGTTCCTCAGATTGTTAATCAACGCCCTACAGGGATGTTGGTGGGTCGGGATGTTGTGGATAAAGATCAGCCTCAGCTTCAGCTAGGTAAGGTTTCATTTACCGACAATCAATCCCTAAGAAATCCAAGACCTGATAGAACATTAGATCAGAGCAGACAATTATATGCATTTAACCCTGTTGGCGGCGGTATAACCCAGCTAGGCAGTTTTACTGTTGGGTTAGATATAGAAGGTAATGTGGGTAAAGTTCAGGTGGTAACAAACTAATGGCATTCACATACACTACGCTAACGCAAGCAATTCAAGATTACGTTCAGTCTGACGAAACCACATTTGTAAGCAATCTGCCTACCATTATTACTCAAGCCGAGGAGCGCATTCTTAAGGATGTACAGCTTCCTGATTTTAGGAAAAATGTTACTGGCTCTTTGTCGGCTGACAACGAATACTTATCTACTCCAACTGATTACTTGGCAATTTATTCTTTAGCAGTTAATAACAGTGGATATGAATTCCTAATTAACAAAGATGTCAATTTTATTAGAGAGGCTTATCCCGTATCGACAGTTACAGGGGTCCCTAAGTATTATGCCATATTTAATGACACTACCCTTATAGTAGCGCCAACGCCAAACGCATCCTTTGATGTTGAACTGCATTATTTTTATAGCCCAGAATCTATTACTGTTGCCGCTTCAGGAACAAGCTGGCTGGGAAATAACGCTGAGAACGCATTGCTATATGGTTGCCTGATAGAGGCGTACACCTTCCTTAAGGGCGATGAGGCTTTGCTTAAGCTTTATATTGGCCAGTACAGTGAGGCTATTGGTCGATTAAAGGTTCTTGCTGAAGGGTATGGAACTACGGACAGCTACCGGTCTGGCGCAATACGTCTGGGTAGGAGCTAAGAATGATTGAGATAGCTTCGGCTGAAACAGGATTTGTCACGGTTGTTACGTCAGAAAATAAAGGGCTTGATGCAAAGCATTGGGCTGAAAGAGCAACAAGCAGAATTGTTTCGGTAGGCGGAAGTTGTCACCCTGCAATTAAAGATCAAGCGGAAGCGTTTAAGGCTCAAGTCAATGAGGTTGTTAAGTTCTATATAGAGCAAGCAATTAAAAGCGACAGGACTACCTTAATTGCGCTACTTGAAAAAAACCAACACTCAGATACAGCAGAAATTATTAGGAGATTATAATGGCAATTTCGCAAGCAATGTGTACCTCGTTCAAGAAAGAACTGATGGAAGGAACGCATAACTTTTTGGCTTCAGGCGGCAATACCTTTAAGCTGGCTTTGTACACAAGCTCGGCTACCATGGGCGCAACAACTACAGCTTACTCCGCTACAAACGAAGCAAGCGGGACAAATTACACCGCAGGCGGGGCGGCATTAACAAATGTTAATCCAGCGACTTCAGGAACTACTGCATTTACAGACTTTGCTGATTTAACTTTTAGTGATGCGACTATTACCGCAAATGGGTGTCTTATCTACAATGACACCAATAGCGATAAAGCCGTCTGTGTTTTAGCCTTTGGTGGTGACAAAACTTCTACAGCAGGAGACTTTACTATTCAGTTCCCAACAGCCGATGCAACTAATGCCATTATAAGAATAGCCTAGTAACTCATGGCTATTGTAAGCGGTTTTGGCAGAGGCGGGTGGGGACAGCTTACATGGGGTGAGCCGATACCTGTTGTCCTTACTGGGGTAGCAGGAACAGCCGCTCTTGGAAGTGCAACGGTAGTTGCCGAAGCCAATGTAGTTACTACTGGAATTGCAGGAACAACAGCTCTTGGCAACGAAACGGTAATCGCTGAAGCCAATGTTAATGTCACTAACAATTTAGCAACAACAGCTCTTGGAAATATAACAGTCCAAGCCAAGGCTAATATAAGCGTCACCAACAACCTAGCAACAACAGCTCTTGGCAATGAAACAGTAGTTGCTAAAGCTAATGTAGATGTTACTACTAACTTGGCAACTACAGCGACAGGAACCGTGTCAGTCCAAGCAATTGCGGTTGTTGGCGTCACTGCTGTAGCCTCAACTATTGGGCTGGGTGACGAAACATTAATAACAAACAATAATCTATCAGTTTCTGGCTTTACTGCTACAGTAAGCGCGGGTACTGTTGATACTGATTCTCAGGCGATAATCTACGTTATAGGGAATCAAGTTGAGGCGTTAGTGAGGTCTGTTCACGTCTGGGGCTTAATTAACACAGCTCAGACCCCAAATTACATACCCATTAGCGGTATTCAAACTCCAAATTATGAAACAATTAGCGGTAGTCAAACCCCGGAATGGGAAGAGGTAGCTTAAGATGGCAACATACGTTAACAATCTAAGACTCAAAGAGATCGCAACAGGTGATTCTTCTGGCACTTGGGGAGACGAAACCAACACCAACCTTGAGCTTATCGGCCAAGCATTTGGTTATGGCACAAGAGCAATAGCAGACGCTTCTACCGATAACATTACTATTGCTGACGGAGCATCTGACTCCGATCGATCAATGTATCTCAAGCTTACTGGTGGCGGTCAAGCATGTACCGTAACCCTTTTACCTAATACCGTTTCTAAAGTTTGGATAATGGAGAACACCACTAGCTATACTCTTACTTTTACTTGTGGCAGTGGCGCAAATGTCGCCATTCTTGCCGGAGAAACTAAGTGTATTGCCACTGATGGTGGAGGCTCTGGCGGTATTGTTTATGATGTATATACTGACTTGAACCTAGCAGGAACCACCAAAGTTGATGATCTAACCGTTAGTGGCGACATAGACGTAGATGGCGTTACTAACTTGGATGTTGTGGATATAGATGGCGCTGTGGATATGGCGAGTACTCTAACTGTTGGAGGCGCGGCTACGTTTGATTCTACCGTTAACGGAATGACAATAAAAGCAAGTGCTTCAGGGGATCGTTGGGGTTGCATTCCAGAAATAGCTTCAAACGGAGTTATGGAAGTAGGTCGGTATATTGATTTCCATAGCACTGACGGAGATACAAGTGATTATGGAGCTAGATTTGATTTTGATGGCACTAACCTAATCATCGCCGCTAACCCTATTATTACCGAAACTTTTACTACCAACTTGGGCGCAGTCTTTAACGAGTCTGGTGCTGATGTAGACTTCCGCGTTGAGTCTAGTAATGATTCTAGTGCTTTGTTCGTCGATGGAGCAGACGGAACAACAACGGTAAGAAAACTGGCATTAGGGGTAGGCGGTGGCTTGAATGGTTTAGGACCACTAACTATATCTACCACAGCAACCAATATAACTGGCGTCAACGCCTATGGAAGTCTCGTTATCGTAGCAGGTAATGAGGGTGGAGCCATATTTTCTGATCTAGTCTTTTATGCTACGACAATGGGGGCGACAGTAGTAACAGGCGGCACTGTGTCGGGCGTCCCTGCGGCTAGGACATACTCAGTGGTGAGTTCTATACTAAAACTGGCAATGGCGAGTGGTTCTTACTCAGTATCAGCCACAACCATGCAGGGTACATTATAAACAATGTAACAATTAGATTCATAATCTTCCTTTTTAAGGAGAAATAAAATGGCAGTAACAACAACGTGGTCAGTACAAAACATGACCCACACCGATGCAGACGGAGGCGTATTCCAAGTGATTTGGCAATGCCTAGCACAAAACGAAGGATCAACTGAAAGCGCAGTCGAAGCAGGTAAGTTTGTAACGGCCTATGATGCTTCAGCCGCAGGGTTCGTCCCCTATGCCGACCTAACCGAAGCAGAGGTTTTGCAATGGGTTTGGGACAGCGAAGGTGTGGATAAGGACGAGATCGAAGCTAACCGCACCGAAAGGGTAGACGCGCAGATCGTTAAAAACGCGACTACTGCTACGGGCGTACCGTGGACGGAGGTTGTGTAATGGACTTAATACTACAGAGCCTCAAGTCTAGGACGATACAATTTAGCATTGCGTTGACTGTTTTAAGCATGGCTCAAGGGTACACTGGTTTAT
>Ga0208646_1000575_pt1 | contig 22577 bp, 21 predicted proteins | sample AntAceMetag02UK8_FD_184762 | JGI IMG/M metagenome (GOLD analysis project Ga0208646, IMG submission 184762) | Saline lake microbial communities from Ace Lake, Antarctica - Antarctic Ace Lake Metagenome 02UK8 (SPAdes) (version 2) | ecosystem: Environmental > Aquatic > Non-marine Saline and... | reverse complement strand
ACTTCACTGTGTTTGCGTCCAATAAATCGCTTCGTTGAAGCAAGCGTCTTATCAGGGTTAGTCACTGCCTGTCTTTTAGCAGGAACTCCAACAAACCGCTCTGTTCCTTTGTATGAGACCACAGAAGGAGTTGTTCGTCCACCTTCAGCCGATGCGATGACCTTAGCTGAACTACCTTCCATAACCGCTACACACGAATTTGTAGTTCCAAGATCAATCCCTATAATCTTTCCTTTCTTTTTTTCTGCCATGGTTAAACTTCCTTTTGATTAATTATTTTTGTAGATTTTGTCTCACCTTGAACATCTTTAGGCTCAGGCGATTTCTTTTTTGTAACTTTTACTTTCGAGGGACGGATCACACGTGTGCCCATCTGGTAACCTCGAATATATTCTTTAATAATTGTATTGATTGGGTGTTCATCAGTTTCTTCTGTCTCTAAAGCCTCATGACAATGGGGATCAAAAATCTTCCCCATAGACTCAATAGGTCGAATATCGTTTTGAGCAAGAACATCTTTAAATTGAGTAAGGATCATTTCAAAACCCACCATCCAATTTTTAACCTCATCAGAAATTCCCTCTTTGAAGTTCAAAGCATTTTCGAAATAATCAATAGGGTTTAAAAATTCACAGATTATATTTTCACGTGCATAAGCCTGCAGGTCTGATTTTTCCTTTTGTAGACGCTTTCGAACGTTTTCAGATTCCGCTAAAAGCCTTAGATATTTATCTTGGTGCTCCTTAACTTCAGTCTTCAACTTTTCGAGTTCCTCTTTATCAATCGAAACAAGCTCTGGCTCTTTTGCTAGCTCTTCTACTTTTGAATCCTCTTGAATTTCTTCTTGAGTTGCTTCTTCTTTTTGAATTACTTCTTCTTTAATATCTTCTTCATCCATGGGGAAAACGTCTCCTGTTAATCACTCTAATTTTCTATTTGTTTTTTTGAACTGTTTGCCTCTAAATAAAGCGTCCCATCTTGGGGCATTCTGTATGAAAGCTTATGCTTTGCCATGCTTTTAGATAGGGCTGAACTTACGTATTCTGTGAAAGCACGTAAAGTGCCAAAGAGAGTACGGTAAGACATGCGAAGAGGCCCTAAAAGGCCGATAGCACCTACAATCTTGCCTCCAATCTGGTAGGGTATAACCAAAACCGTGCAATTTTCAGCAATAGGACAGTAGGCTAAAAGATCTTCTCCGATGTAATACTTCAAAGTTTTATCTCTGCAGCTCTCTTTTAAAAGATTTCTTAAGTTTGCTTCATTTTCAAAAAGAGAAAGACCGCTTGCAAAGGCTTCTGCATTATTAAATTCAGGATGAGCTAAGAGCCTCGATAAACCTGTTTTGTAGACATCTTCAATACTAAAGTTTGCATAGCCAATAATATATCGAACCATGACTTCATTGTAGATCTTCTGCAAAAGACGATCTTCTGTCTTATCTAAAGTAGTTTTCGTCTCTTGTCCTTTAATTCGGACTAAGAGCGCCTCTTCAATCCTCTTCAAAGCGTGGTGATGTAATTTTATATCTAAGTAAAGAGTTTCGGTATGAATCAATCCAAGCTCTGTCACAATCACACACAAACACCTTGAAGTGTCTACACCTACAAGTTTAATATCGGTAATTGAATCGTGGTCAAACCTTGGAGAAGAAATAAATGCGGGGTAGCCAGCAAGCTCACTTAAAAGCTCTGAGGCCCTTTGTAAATAACTTCCCACCTCTTTGTCATTTAAAGAAGAGAGAGTCTTGAGCTCTCGATCCTTTTCTTCATCCAGAGTACCTGCTCTTAAAAACTCTTCTGCATAAAGCTTATAGGCTTTTTCTGTTGGGATCCGGCCTCCAGATGCATGGTGCTGAGATAGATAGCCCGCTTCTTCTAAAGCTGCAAAATAATTCCGAATAGTAGCAGAGCTAAGATCTTGAAAAAAACTCTCTTTAAGAGTCTTCGATCCTACAGGTTGAGGGCTTTCAATATAGGCGTCAATCAGGCCAAAAAGGACCTTTCTTTCTCTCTCTTTTTTACTGAGCCTAGCTTTAAATAAAGTTTTCAATGTCGCCAGTTTCTCCCGAAAAGTGCTAATTTCTACCTTTATTATACCCAAGAAGCTGCTTTTAGTCAAAGAATTTAGCACTTAATATGCTATTGTGCTTAATTATTTCACAACTACCTTATAAAGAGCTAAATAAAGACATTTGTTTAAATAAATACTTGACATTTAACGTTTTTTATGCTATAATTATATCCATTGAGTGGCAAACTTAAGCCCTCTTAAATAAAGACGATCAGGAGTCATTCATTATGTCAGAAGTTTCAACTATTACCCAAGAAACTGAGAATATCCATCAAGCCCAATTAGGCAAACCACCTCTCGCTTCAAAGCTAGATAAGGTCCTATTTGAACAGCTAAAAGCTCATACACAAGAGATTATGAATCGCTGCGAGTAACGCTACATGGGGAAGTAGAATTCCAGCCCATTTTCTATAAGCTCTTTGTTATTCTTTAGAATTTCATCTTTAAAGTTCCAAGCAAGAACAAAGTAAACATCAGGAAGCTTCTCAAGCTCATCTTCCATATCAATACGAATATGAGTACCAGGCGTATAAAGCCCTTTTCTTAGGGTGTTTTTTTCAACCATGATATCAATCGTTTCTTTACCTATACCAAAATAGTTTAAGAGCGTGTTCCCCTTTACAGGAGCTCCAAATCCATAAATAGACCTTCCAGCATCTTTTTGCTTTTTTAGATAAGCAAGTGTTTTCTCTTTAAGATTTTGGACTTTTTGAGCAAGCTTCTGATACGTTTCTAACTCATTACTTTTAGCCTTCTCTTCTGCTTTTTCAAGGTCTACAAGCCTTTCAGCTTTTGGAAGGTTTCTCTCTTGATGCGTCACAAAACCCATCATAGAACCCCCATGGATGGGAGATATATAAGCATCTGTAAGAGCTAGCCCATGCCTATTTAAAAGCACTTGGATCGTTTTAAGGTTATAATAGAGTAAGTGCTCATGGTAGATTTGATCGAAGGTACAGTTTTCTACAATGTTTTTCATATACATGAATTGAACGACAAAAACGCCATCTTCTTTCAAGGAGAGTTTAATACCATCCGTGACAGAGTGTAATTCTTCTAAATGAAAGAAAACCCCTGCTGCGTTGATCACATCAAATTTACGATCTATTTCCTTAGCAGTCTCTAAGTTAAAAAAAGCATGAAGAGTTTGAACATTTGCCTGATTGGCAAGTGCAGCCGTTTTTTTAGAAGACTCTACCCCTAAAACTTCGTAACCGAGATTCTGGTAGTGTTTAAGCTGCGTTCCATCATTTGATCCGATATCCAGAGTACTCTTACTTTTTCTATCTTTAAAAAAGCGATCGTCCACCTCTTCTGCAAGAGCTTTAAAATGCATATCTAAGGTTTTTGTAATCCCTGACAAGTAAGTATGGTCAGAAAACATCACTTCTTTTTTAACCGTATAGTCAAGCTGAGCTGTTTGACACTTATTGCAATAAACCACTCTCAAAGGATAAAGAGGCTCTTTACCAAGCTCATCTTTGTTTAAAAAATGATTCCCCCAAGGCTGCATCCCAAGGTCTAAAATTAAAGAAAAGTCTTCTGCGTCACACACTCTACATTTCATATAAACAAGTCTCCAGATTTACTCGAAGCAAGCATGAAACCTCATCCTTTACCTTCTTGTCAAGACTAAGGCAAACAAGTCTCTTGATTTAGGCAAAACTGATATAAAATGGGCTCTTAACAGTAAGTGCAGGTCACCCCTATGCTATAGAGCCCCTTCTCCTTATTAGCAGGGCCACGTACAAACACCCTCTCTAGAAAAATCGACAATCTCATCAAAAGCTGCTTTTATTGCACTGCTATTGCCCGTTATCGTATCTGTCCAGATAGCACCAGGTGCTACTTTTACATCCCATTTCCATTCATGAAGAGTGCTTCCTGCTGCGTTATGTAACTTTATTTGGGTTGCAAAACAATCGCCAAAATAGGTCCCATGATCTTTTAACTCATAGATATCTACATAATTTCCATTAGAATAGATTGTAATGGTTTCTTTCTTCCATTCACAGTCACCTGCTCGCTCAGAAGGAGTTGTGCCTGTTTTGTATCTTAAAAGTTGTCCATTTTTTCCTTTTATTTCCCCTTGATCAGTTAGGTTGAAATTTGTAATTTTCAAACCTGCACATGTTTTTTCGGGAGCAGAATCGCAATCTTTTATATAGTTTTCTACTTGTGCTAATCTGTCGGTTAGTACTTGAACATCATTACCAATTTGATCTGAAATAGTCATATTTTCCTCATATTGTTTTTTAATGCTAAAATTGCAAATATAGTTTAAAAAATTTGAATAATAAAAATATACTTCTTTTTGAAGGCTACTTTAACCAGATATCACTTAGCTTGTCTTAATTAAACCTTATCAAACAGTATTAGAAAAAATAACTTTTTAAATCTAAAATCAAAAAAAAACGATTATTATGACTCAATTTAAATTCCAAAAAATTAATTTAAAACACAAAGACACTATTTTCTCTTGGCTAGATAAACCTCACGTCAAAGAGTTCTGGGACAATAGTCCTGAACATAGAGAAGACATCCTTATTTTCATTGATGGACGAGTGAAGCAATCTACCTATTTCAATGGAATATTTACATATTGGATTGCGAGTATCCATGATGAGCCTTTTGCTTTAATTATGACTGCTGAAGTTTTAGAAGACGAAGATCTTCCTCAACTCTGGAAGAAACATTTATCAAAAACAGGCAAAACTTATAGCTTGGATTTTTGCATTGGGAATAAAAAATACTTAGGAAAAGGGCTTGCTGCCCCAACCTTAAGGGCCTTTACTGACTATTTTCTAAAAGAAAATAACGATGCTGATACTTTCATTATTGATCCGGATGAAAATAATCCTAGAGCAGCTCATGTTTATGAAAAAGCCGGCTTCAAATTTGTTGAAAAATTCCCTGTAGAAAAAGGTGTCTTTAAAGGCCAAAACTCTTGGCTTATGGTAAAAAATTAAATCAATTAAAAAACTGTTTTAGCCATTTTTTGATGAGAATAATGTCATTTTTGTCTTTCTTCCTCCCATTCTTCTCTTTGTAGTAAAGAACATACTCAATTCTGTCAAAAGGAAGGCCGTCAATTATTTCAGCATTTAAAATACGTTCATTTATGCTCGAAATCGTTTCATTTGAATTTTTGGGAGGAAATGAGCCTTCATGGAAGGCTTCAACAACATTACCAGGAAAAGTAATTTTTTCTACCCCATTATGTGATGTTATTCCATGTTCTTGTACAAGAATATTCCATAGTTTTTCACTTACAATGAGGTCTATATCTCCTATTTCCCTCAAATCTCTAATACCAAGGGGCCCGCTGCCTGTGATAATATACTGATCGCTTGGTAGATTAAGACTTCTCAGCAAATTAAATTTTTTTTGGTTATTATCAATCATTCGATTCTACTTTCCTACATATCATAAAGATTAGATTATTGTTCCTCTAGTATACTGAACCTAGAATCTAATTCCATAAAGTCTCAATATTTTTTTACTTTAGAATTGAAGTTGAGAGTAATCCCTAGTTAAATCAAAACTAATCTAACCCAGCAGAAACTCGAAGTACTTTAACATATTCACAAGTCTGCAGGAGATCTTTAAGATAGTTAGAAGTAATAGGAGGCTCCTAATTTTAGGATAGGTGCAGCTACAAGAGATTCTCCTGGTAAAAATCCCTGAGTTTTTCCACCCAATTGGGCCCAAATATTAGTATTTGGGTTTTTAATCGAGGCTTTTTGATATATAATTGACATTGATGCTCCAACTTTTCGATTTTTAACATCTTGAAGTCTCTGAAGATAGCTTTCGATTTCGTAATCTTCTTCAGTTATACTATCTAAGAGCAGCGGAGGCTGTACCCAAAAATCTGCTTTTAATCCAAAAGAACCATAGTTAGAAGAAACAAGCTTACGATTTTCCATCCCAAATCCACTGTATTGATTCTTTGAAAACTCTCCAAACTTACAGTAAATGATAGTTGGAGAAATAGATTTGCCCCATAGATAGAGCTCAAAAATATCCTCTACTCCAAACGGACTCAATCCCATCTTGTAAGCAGGTAGAAATTTAAATCCGTCTCCAGAGATTCCAAATATAGGGAGAGATGAATTGAAAAATATGTAGGAAAGCTCTGACAAATAGCTTAAATAAGTGAGGGGATTGAGGATTAGAGTTAGATTTGCTTTAAGCCTTAGTTCTTGAAGATGGTGGTCAATGCCTTGCTCAGTTCCATAGCAAAAATGAAGAACTGCGTAATACCTGGCAATATCATGTCCAGATTTAAGCCCATAAGAAATGGTGCTGAACCCATCGACTTTTTTTAATGTCTTAATATAGCTTGCACATGCAAATTGATTTGTCCTCCACAGGCTTGCCTGCCTCCCATCAACGGTTCCCTTTTCGAGCCAAGAAAAAATCAAATTGTTAGCAAATATGGAATTTGCTTCAAGACCTGCTATAGAGATCGCAATATTCTCAGAAAAAGAGGGTGATCTCCTAAAAGCTAACCGTGTATGAGCATTTTTAACATGAAAGCCATACTTATCTATTGTATATTGCATTTTATAGCCTGCTACCCTCCCTAAATCATGCCCAATGGACCTCATTCTGTAACCATGACCAAAAACTTCATGTTGTAAAACCATCGCCATATAATTAAGGGGGTACCAGACACCTACCAATTCCCCACTTCTTAGAGCCATTTTGAGGATCGTCTTGGAAGTACTTTCTTCCTGAAAGCATTGCTGGTAATTATGTTTAAGACGCCAGAAATCAGAAAACTCATAACTTGAGAGGTTATTATAACCTGGAGCCTTGAAATGATCTTGGAGATTCAAAAGCTCATTTTGAGTCATAATCATATTATTGGAAGAGATAAAAGGAGAAGAGTGGAGATCGAATATAAGCGCATTCGAAGAGAGTGTTTGTAATCCCAAAATGAAAGCTATAATTAGAGTAACTACTGATCTGACTTGCATCTTACCTTCCTATAAATAGAGTAGAGAGACGTCATTTTCTAATTATACTAGATAAAAAAACAACTGAAATAATTTCTAACTACTTTAAAAACAGGTATTTAAAAATTTTATTAAGTTTAAATGGGTTTGATTATAACAGTCCATTCCATCAAGAATCTGAAAGGAGTAAAGAAGCTAAGAAAAAAAACATTCTCTTTCTCTCATCTGCTATTTGTAATCCAAAAATAAAGTTATTATTTTGTAAAGAAATTGAAAATAGCGTTTACTTTTTTAGTAAATATGAGAATGCCAAATGAGGCTTGGTATTTAGGTCGTTATTTTTAACTTTAGGGACTTGATGTTATGTCTACTATAAACGGTGACAACTACGTATTTACACAAAATACGACGACTAGTAACGAGCCAGACTTTTCAGATGTTAACAAGGATAGTATAGTCGAGGAGTTTGGGGACTATATCCATTCAGACGATCCAAACGATTACGAAATCCACACTAACGAAACCATAAATTCTCGAACAGAAACTACCGTGGATAACGAGGGTGTTGTTCATACTTCTACTGTTTGGGACGATCACAAACAAATAGAAATCATTAACCATCCGACTTCAAATGAAAGTGATTCTAGCGTAACAGGCTTTGAGGCAGACAATGATTGCCCCACTCCTAATCAACCTCTTCAACGTGGCACTATTTGGGAGATCCATCAAAAGACAATATCCAATATATTGAATCAAATTGCTCAAAGCGAACTCTACGTATTGAACAACCTTCATTATGAAAAAAGACATGTTTGCTTGGGGCATAAGGTTTATGATGACTGCGAAATTAAGGGAAAGAATCAACGCAGAAGAATCCAAGAACTCTCAGAGAAGGTTCTTAAAAAATACAACTCCGACTCAGAGAACTATAAAGAATGCGTAACTTCTTGTACGGGCATAGATGATGATAATCCAAAAGTTCGTTTCGCTGCAGTCGCTTACCATGTTAATGATCACAGAAAATGCGACTATTTTGAAATTCAATTTTTCCCAATTCTAAATGAAGGAGAGACGACATATACCCCTATCGGACAAGGAGACATGGTCAAAAAGTGTTTAGGGCACGTTGAGCACTTGTGTAGCTTTCCTGATAATACACGAGCTTTGGCAGCCCTAAGAGAATTTTCACACCAAAAGCTAGAACATTTTAAGTCTCATGGTGACTATAAAAACGAATCCCAAGGTTACTTAAAAACTCATACTTTTAAAAGACAAGGCCCCCCCTATCCTCAAAATGACTTATTTATCTTTTTTCAGCACAAAGATGACCACGAAAATTGTGGCCGATGTTGCCATGTTCCTCAGACAAGCTTACAAAGTGAAGAGCCTGCCTATATAGAAGAATACAAAAAGGAAACTGATCAAAATAGTTTACTTTATCGTATGAAAGATGCCCTTTGGTCCTCACTCAAAATGTTTTCCAAATATATGCATCCTGATCCATCCCATGTGCTTACACTTACCGCCAGACAACAAGTCGATCGTTTTTGGTCAGAAACTAAAGTGGAGATCATCGATGGCAGAGGAACTCCTGAGGCACTCGCTCAACTCAAAGAATTTATGATTGAAGATCCTAAACTTGCAGCAATGGCTCACTTTGAAAAAAGTATTGTCGATTGTAAACCCATAGTTGTGGGTCAGAAAGAATTTGAAAATTGCAGGGTATTTGGAGTGAATGGCATGAATACTTCTGAGGAGTCGGCGCAAGAGCAAGCACTGGCCATGTCTGACGCACTAAACGGACATAATGTGCATTGGATTTACAATGCTTCTCAATCCAAGCTTCAGGACGCTGCTGAGTCAAGGCGTAATATTAACAATATAGCAACTGAGGCATCCTATCTATTATTAGACAAGGTCACGGAATACCTCAATAATTCTAGCCCTGAAAGCATCGCCTATATACAATGTCACAGCCAAGGGACAGCGATGGTCAAAAACACTCTTCTAATGCTACCTGAAGAGGATAGAGCTAGAGTCTCTGTCTTAGCAATAGCTCCTTCGGCTTATATAAATGTACCTGGCCTAGAAGATATCCAACACTATGCAAGTAGATGGGACTTTGTTCCTCTGCTTGATAAATTAGGAATGCAACTAGCTGGAGACACCCTGAAAATATTAGCTCCTGCGAAAGACGCTTCTATTTGGGATCATGCAGTTTCTAGCCCCACCTATAAGAAAGTAAAAGAAGATTTTTATAATGATATCTTGGAGAATCATGTTGAATAGCAGAAAACTTCTAATACTTTATTTCTTTCTAACGATGTTTTTTTGCTCGTGTTCAACTACTGATCCCTTTGAATCAACAAAGTCTGATTTCCCTCAAGGACCCCTGCTACATAAGTTTAAAAAATCCCAAGCACTCCTCCTCAGTGGTCAGTACAACATGAATTGTTGTATGGAAGGGGGATCATCAACACGTCAAGTAAAAAAAATCTCACTTGGCTTTCAAATTAATAGAAGGTTAAGCCGTGATGAGGGAAGAGCTATCGTTATAGATTGTGTGAATCAAATTATTAAAAATGTAAGAGCTAGTCAAGATCTCAAGCCCTACCTTCTCCCTGAAGGATTTAATGAAAATAGCATTAAAGTTGTTCTGTTTGTAAATACAAACAACGAGCCCTATGACCCCGAAATTTCAGTTTTCTCATATTCAAGTGGAAGAATTAGATTTGGAACCTACATAGAAAATCAGACTACACCAGGCTACTTTCGAAAATATTATGAACCTTATGCTGAAGCCGTTGCTATTTTAGAAGAACAGGGAAGATACGATATTATACTCCCAAAAGATAATGTAGATCTAAAATTGGAGTCACATGAAGCCTCAAAACTTGAAAAATAAGAGAATTCTTCTCCTCTTTGTAACCGCCCTTTTTTTATCTGCCTACTCTATTCCTCAGCAGAAAGTAAAGTTGAACTAATAGTAAATCAAAATTTTAAATTACACGATTCAATTCAATATTGATTCAAATCACTTATAATAGATCCGTTACTTTAAATAACAAACTAATATATATAGATAACAATTCATCTACAGTATGATATAATTAATCTTCCTTAAATACGATATTTGTAATATAATTAATTCAGCTAACAAAAATTGGAGCCTATGGATAAGCCTGTTTTAAATCTGTTGGAAAATAATATAAATATCTCCTTGGAAAACAAATGTTTTTGTATTGAGGCTGAAACTGAGAGACTCTTCATAAAGGATTATAGAGACTCTGATTTTAAAATTCTGTTTCTCTGTATAGCAATACTGAACTTACCAAATTTTTCGACCATGGAGAGCCCCGAACCCTTAATGAAATAAGAGAATACATAGCGAGAAGAGGAAGATACTATTTTGACCAAAATGAACCATTTGGAATATTTTCTCTTTTTTCAAAAAAACAGCAACGATTTATAGGTCAAATCGATCTGGTACCGACAGGAGAGGAAGGTGAAGTCGAAATAGGATGGATTATTCATAAACAATTTCAAGGACAAGGATATTGCTCTGAGGCTGTTTTAGATTTTTTGATACCTTATGTAAATCTACTAACAAAAAATAAATTCAACACTCATGGTGCACTAATTGATAAAATTATAGCAACAGCCCACCCTGAAAATTTGGTCTCGAACAAAATGATTTTAAAAGCTGGGCTTAGTTTTTATAAACAAGCTAATAGGTATGCTAATAAACCACGTAATTGGTACCGTCTTAAATTGGAGACTAATCAATGAACACTCCTTATCTATCAAAAACCTTGATATGGGAACCTCAAAAATATAATAAGCTTGCTACTGGGCAAGTATCTGCAGCTACACAACTTATCCAAAAGCTAAAAATCTCAACAAAATCTAATATTCTTGATGTTGGATGTGGGGATGGAAAAATAACAGCTGAATTAGCTAGGAAAGCAAAAGACGGTAATGTCTTAGGTATAGATGCATCTCAAGAAATGGTTGAATTTGCTCAAAAAACATATGCAAATAACACTCCAACCTCGAATATATCCTTTTGTTTACAAAAAGCCGAAAATTTATCTTTAAACCAAGAGTTTGATATAATTTTTTCGTCTTTTGCTCTTCAATGGGTATCAAATAAAAATAAATTTTTTAAACATGCGTATAACCATTTAAAAAGTGAAGGAATCCTTGCCCTTCTAATGCCTCTTGAAACTTCTCTGGAGCTCAAACAAGCTATTGATTCTGTTATTTCACAGAATCAATGGAAATCCTACTTTGAAGGATTTGCACCTAATTGGTATTTCGAAAGCAAAAGCATTATTGAATATCTAGTTAACCAAAATTCATTTTCAATCAGCCATTCTGCTTATACAATCCAAAACGTTCACTTCCCATCTAAAAATAGCCTTGAAAGCTACATTATGCTCTGGTTCCCTTACTTAGAACCTCTTCCAAATTTTCTTAAGGAGCCCTTTTTTAAACAAGTTATGAATTCATATTATGCATTGATGTCTAGCCATTGTGAAATTAATGAATTTATTATTAAAATCCCGCAATTAGAATTAATTGCTCAAAAAACTATTTTAGCCATTTTTTGATGAGAATAATGTCATTTTTGTCTTTCCTTCTCCCATTCTTCTGTTTGTAGTAAAGAACATACTCAATTCTGTCAAAAGGAAGGCCATCAATTATTTCAGCATTTGAAATACGTTCATTTACACTTGAAATCGTTTCATTTGATTTTTTGGGAGGAAATGAGCCTTCATGGAAGGCTTCAACAACATTACCAGGAAAAGTAATTTTTTCTACCCCATTATGTGATGTTATTCCATGTTCTTGTACAAGAATATTCCATAGCTCTTCGCTTACAATGAGGTCTATATCTCCTATTTCCCTCAAATTTCTAATACCAAGAGGCCCACTACCTGTGATGACGTACTGGTCGCTTGGTAAATTAAGACTTATCAGTAAATTAAATTTTTTTTGATTATTATCAATCATGCGATCCTAATTTCTTAGATATCATAAAGATGGTGATTATTTTCCTTCCTGACATAACCACCTTATTTTCAATGATTCTTAAAGCTTATTGAGGGATTTTAGCAGAAGTTACTTTTTTTCTAAGCTAACAAGAGGTTGAATTTATACCCTTTTTCATTTTTCAAAAGGCTTTAACATTTGAATTAGGTTTATATAGAACTTAGATTTGCTTCGTCAAAAGAAAGAGAGCTAAAACTCTGATCGGTTTGTGTTATTGCAAATTTTTTGAGACTAGCAATGAAAGTATTCGAACCATCTATTTCATTTAAATAGTTGCCTAAAGCTTCTTTTTCATTCTTTCCCCAATTGGCTGTAGGTCCTTCATTGAATTGCATGAGACCTTCTATTTTGTCCATTGCAAAAACAAGTCTCGCCTCTAAAGTTTTTTGGTCCTCATACTCTATCCATAATTTTTCTATTTGCTGACCTAAAAAAGGTTTCAGTTCATCTAATATACGTTTTAAAGCTGATCTCTCAGCCTTCTCTTGCTCTTTTTTAAGGTGGGGTGATTTAGCTGTTTGTGAATATGGAAAGTCTCCGGAATAGACCTCTACTATGTCGTGAACAAGAGCAATTTTTATAGCTTTTTCAACATTAATTTTTTTAGAGTAGTGTGTTGCTCCAAAAGCAACCATAAATGCAAGACGAAAACAGTGTTCTGCAACGCTTTCAATTCTATTTTCTGATGTCTTGCAATTCCTTAAAACTAGTTTTAAATTCCCAATTAATTCAATAGAATCAAAGAAAGATTTTGGAAAGTCTTTTAACATATGCTCACCATTTATAAATTGATCTTATAAAACCTATTATCAAATTCCGAGTCTTCATTTGAAATCTTCCATAAATCCCATTTATAACCAAAATTATTAAAAATATCTTCCAATTGATTCACATCTCCCTTGTTAGAGAAAGAGATGTAAATTTCAGTTTTGTCATGGGAATAGTCTGGAATTTGAGATAAGAATTTTTTAATGGATTTAAACCCAGGATCGTAAAAGGCTCTTTGAAGAGGGTCTTCAATATCAATTTCATCGTTATGGTAAGGCATTGGAAAAATAATAAGATCAAAAAGCTGTTTAGGGACATTGTCAAAACAATCACTTTTATAGACTTTAGACTGGTTATCTGAAAAATTATATAAGGCTTTGTTTTCAATAGCATTCTGTACAGCAAAAGGATTTATATCCACGTGTACAACACTTTTAGCGCCATTACGTAGCGAAAAAATCCCAACTGTTCCTGGACCACAGCCCATGTCACAAATAGTTTTTCCATTTACTAAATCTTTAATACTGTTTAAGCAAAGGGCTGTAGATCTAAATTTATCTGATGGAAAAACATTTGGAAAAACTAAAATATCTACTCCACAAACTTTTGCGACTCTTTTTGTATCACTAATTTTTACATCAGAATAGATAGAATCTGGGGATAGTTGGTAATATTGTTTCTTATCCATACGTCTCTCCTATATAACAACGTCTAGTATATTTTAAGTGTTCAAATCAATAATGTCGAGAAGTAATTATTTGCTTTTTATTCATAAAATGGTTTTAAAGTAAGTAGTAGAAAATATTATATAATTCTATATCTATCTAATTACCAGAAGTTTAAAAATGAAGTCACTTCTTTCCTATTCCCAAAGTAAGGCTAAAATGTCTTCTGGCCTGATAATTCTGATCAATATTGCACTTTTTGAAGTTGGAAAAATTTATTTTCAGACTTTATTTAAGTCACAGGAGCAATACACTGCAATTCTTGACAATGTTTGGCTAATTTCTCAATTCGCAGGAGCCACAGGCCTTGGATTTTTATCAGATCGATTTTGGAAAATACCACTACGAAAGCCTATTCTAATTGTCAGTACAATACTATTTTATAGTACAATATTTTTTTTAAAAAATTTCATCGTAACAAGTATACCTGCATTCATTTTTATAGTTTTTATCAATGGTTTTTTAGGGAGCTATCTGGGTGTTGCACGAGCTTTTTTCTTTGATCAATGTCATGAAAAGAAAATTGAAAATTTTGTTATGACTGTTCTATTTCAATGTATTTCGTGGATCATCCTAGGCTTTCTTTTAAGCTATGACTTCATAAATTTTGAATCAATTGGATCTTTTTTAACCTTTTCGATGCCTCTAGTAATTTTGGCTCTTTTTTTTACTAAAAATGAACAAAGAGAGACTTACGAAGCGAAACACGGCTCGATTGAAATGAAAAAAATTAGAAAGAAATTTTTAAAAAACTTCTTTCTTTTAATATTAGTTTCATTTTTTATCATGGAATTTTTGTATCAATTAATGCCTTATTATGGAGAGTATTTTCTTCAAAAAAAGGACCTAAACATTGAATTTATGACGCTAGGAATAGGAGTAGGCCTTGGGGTATATTTAAGCATTTTTTTGAAAACACTCCCTGGAATAAAATGGATACGATTTATATTTGTTTTAGGAATGATTCTTTTCATTACTTTCACTCTAAATTCTTTCTTCAGCTCGAATAAACAAAGCTTAACTAACCTTCAGTTTTTTCAATATTCTATAGTTGGTGGAATAATATGGGCTTTGATAGTTCAAGAATTTATGCTTAAATCATCATTTAATGAAGATGGACTAATTCTGGGCTTTTTGGAATCTTTATCGACCCTTGCTGAAATAGCAGGATCTTTCTTAGCCTCAAGTTTGCTAATTCGTCCTATAATCGTTAATAATTGGTTTTTCTTATTTTTGCTCCTTACTGCAACTTTATTAATCCATACTTCTGTGAAAATATCAAAAAAAATACATAAGGAAAAATAGTAGAATGCAATCAAAAAAGAATAAAAAAAATTTAGACGATTTATATTCTAAGAATGATGGAAAACACGATAAGCATATGGATCTTCTTTTTCCTAAAGAAGGTAATATCAATTTTGGATATTGGAAAAGCTTTAGTAATCCTATAACAATGCAAGAGCGAATAGATGCCCAAGAAAATTTATACGAATTAATTTTTTCTATCCTCGACTTGAAGCAATCAGATAAAATATTAGAAGTTGGCTTCGGTAGAGGTAGAGGGATTATTTCTTTACTTGAAAAAGGGTTTGATGCTTTTGGATTAGATGCTTTACAAGAGCACGTCGATAGACTTAAAGAAAAACACACACAGACAAAAAATAGGCTGTCTCATGGTTTAGCTGAACAATTGCCCTATCCGAAAAACGAATTTGACGCAATATTTTCAATTGAGGCTGCACAACATTTCACTAACATGAATGATTTTATTGAAAATTGCTATCGAATTTTAAAATGTTCTGGAAAATTAGTACTAACCACTTTTTTCTTCAACTCTTCTTTAGCAAAAGAAAAAGTCTCTGAACTAATTCCCGAATCTGTTGAAGGAACTCATAATGCGCAGATTATTACTGATGTACTAAATCAACTAGAGAACTCTAAATTTGAAATTAATAAGGTAGATAAAATTGGGGAAAATGTTTTTCCTGCATATGCACACTGGCAAAAACAAATCTCTCAAATGCTCACACCCGATGTAGTTCCTAAGGATAAGTCAAAATGGAAATCGTATTTTTACGCTAGAGATGAGTTAGAACATCCTTGGCTCACTGTATTTAAAAAAGGATGGATTGATTATTATGTAGTACATTGTAAGAAGCCTGCCTAATAGATTGGAAACCCTAATCGTAGTCTTTGATATAGCTAATTTTGCCTTTATAAATGGCAAGATATAAATAAAAAGAAAGAAAGTATATTTACAAAGGGCTAAAAATTCCATGCTCTTTCTGAATCACCTCAATAAGTTTTCACAAAATAGAACAATGTTAACATTTCACGTTTTCTTCACCTCTTATTCTTTCTAAATTTACTTGAGATGAGATAGAATGGGCTCAGAATAGTCCAGAACCAACCTAATTTTAAAGGGGAAGAGAACTAGTGATGCATATTGGGTCCAAAGCTGAGACTATTAATTAAAGTCTTTATATTATTTTTTTTACTAGCACCCTATTGCTTGTCTGCTGAAACAGTAGAAATTTGTTACAAAAAATGCTCCCTAATAGATCGTTATTACATGAAGTCTTTCTTCAATAAGGCGTTCAAGGAGGATCAAGCAGGACATGTTCTTTACTTTAAGACTAAGCCTGCTTGTACAATTGCTATAATATTGGAGAGTAGGGGCAAAACTTTTAGAAAGGAGCAAAGAGCTCTTAAAGGGTGGCAGACTTTTAAAAAAAATGAAGTCTATCTAACCCATCCTAATTTTATTATCACTGAATATCTCTTTCAACCTGCTGATGACTTTAAAGTTCTACACATTCATCTGATCAATAAAGAGTCATTAAAGTTATGTATATTCAAATACCATATACATTTTGAAGAGGTTTTAGGGCCTAATTTTGACTATAATGTATTCATTTCTGAACTTGAAAAAGGGATTCCCCTGCCTAATCTACTCAAACAAGATGAACTTTTGATGGGTCTTGTATTGGGTTTTGGATATGAGTCTTCAAAGCAATATAAAGAGGAATTAGCAATATCTGAAAATTACCAAGGTATTAATATCCAAACACCTAAGAATTGTGTAATTGTACCCATTACCTTTATAGGAAATCCTTATTCTCAAGAAGTACAACAGCTCACTTCTACTTATGAGAAAGAACTAATGGAAATTTGGAAAATGTACAAGACAACCAAAAGCCCTTTAACGAAAATTTTGACTCAACTTACTCGGAATACTAATTATTCCGTAAGCTTTTCGAACTCCTGTAATGAGATTTAAAAAGATTCAATAATACAAATAAAAATCCTTTTCCTCCAGATTTACTTGTAGAGAATCAGCTGAATTATTAAGATTCTGTTAATTTAAATTCTATTGGAGTAAATCGAATGCTAGTCCAAACTTTAAATTTTCAAGCTTTACACCCCTTACATTTAAACTTAGATAGTGCTTCAAAAAAGAGTGCTCGCCCCAATATAGCCCACTTATCCTATCTAGACCTTCTGACATCGTGTATTCAAAGATCTTATAAAACTAATTCATCAGTTAATTTTTTGAATTTTTCGAAAATGAGTGGTTCTCAAAAGCTTCCACTTGCAAATGAATATCTAAGCTTTTTGGTTTCGAAATTTAGGAGTTTTTTTTCTAATCTCAGATCATAAAAACAAATAATCAATTAAAAAGAGGCTAATCAATGAGAGGAAGTATAACTATAAATAATGGAGAGTGTACCCATGCATTTCCTTCCTAATTCTTTTGATGATCAGTTTGACCCCTTTTTAAATCCATTTTGCAACACTAGCTTCATCAACTCTTTCTCTAATGGAACTTCTATTTCTCCCCAGGATCTATTCACTGGAGGAAAAAAATTTGTTCCCTTAAGTGGAACTTTTGAACAGGGTAACTTTATTGGCGCTGCCTTAGGAAGTGAACACTTTATTCAAAAACAGCTCAATGACTTGAATATAAAAGCTTGGCACACAGGAATTACTTACCAAGCAATTCCAATGAAATCCACAGATTCTGGTTATCTTTTTTATCCAAAAAAAATAATTGATAAAACTCTAAATATAGCAGCTAACACCCTCGCATTCGTCTGCCCTCCTATAGGAATTATGTCGCTTGCATTTAAAGCTAAATGGGATGACAAAGGGCTATTTGATCTTCCATACGAAATAGTTCCTGACTGGGCCTTTAAACCTATTGGTTTAAAGGAAAATAGCATCCATGTTTCCTCTCAAAAGCAAATGAAGGTTACCTATATAACGCTTGAGCCCAGCCAAGCAGAACCTGTAATAAAAGTTCCTAGTGTTTATGAAGGACCTCTCTTAGAAACATCTTTTGCTACGCCTCCTAGCTTTCAAGAAACTCTTACTCAGGGCTCTTTCTTACCTGAAAGCTATCCTAATGCTAATTTCTACAGAAAAATTCAAGATTTAGTCACAGCTGTTAGTCCTCAAATCTTTCAGATGGGACAACAGCAGAATGCTTTACCTACCTTTCCCTACAGTGAACTTATACAAGAGCTACATCGTAAAAATGTTCTAGATGTATCTGCTAGTACAATGCGCGATCTTTTAAAAAATATGGATAATGCTTCTATTTCAAAAGAGATCTACAAACCTGTAACTAAATGCTTCGGACACGATTACTGGCTTAAATCTAAGGTTTTACTCCAAGATTGTCCAAAAAAAGATGCAAGGGAAAAAGTACGTTCTCTTAATACTGAATTCGGTGAAAGAGTTAGAAAAGACCAAGAAAATGTTGATCATGTAGATTTGAAAAGTGATTTAGATGGCCACAATCGAAATTTTTCATACAGTGTTCGTTTTTTCCACTCGGAAAATGCTCCAAATTGTGATTGCCATGAATTGAAGTACGAAGTTGAGAAAACTAAACAGGGTGTCAAAGAGGCTCTTGAAGGAATAGAAAGCGATTTTAAGGCTCTAGGAATCGACCCTGACACTGAGTGGGGCAAATTAGCAAATTTAAGGCTATTTCAAAATGTTGAAGAATCTACATTTTTTAGTTCGATTGAAGACCAAAAAATAAGAGAAGCCTTCTACACAACCCTAGTAGCTGCTCGAGAAAACCTATCTCAGCTAAATGTATCAAAATCTAGCGACTTAAAGGTTTACAAAGAGCTGGTTGATAGACTACAAAAAGCGCCTCAGGTCCTGACTCAGGATCAAGTGGTGAGCTTATTTGATCAAATAACTCAGAATGCTCAGACCTGCGAATACGAGGTCAAAGATGTGAAAATTTGTTTAGGTCATCACTCATTTCCAATTGCCAACAATGAACGTCAAAAGGTTAGGGAGGTGTCGGATAAACTACTCAAAGATGCTGAAAAAAATCCATCGCTCCAAAGTTATCATACTGTTTCTCCTCAAGAACCTCCATATGGTAATTACGAAACATATCTGCTATTTTCCCATGTTGATAACCATGATGCTTGTAAAAAATACATGATGGGCACACAGAAAATTCCTCACGAAAGAGGGATCAGTGAAGAAGTAAAAACTATCAAGGAGTTTGTAAAAAAAGAGTCTGATCCAAAGCTTGAAGAATTTGTTAATCTTGTTCTACAAACCAACGAGCCCATTCTTCCATCTCCCCTATCACCAGCTATTTATGGAGAGCATCCAGAACTATTTACAAGTCCAAGTAATATTGGACTAACAACTGATTTTTGTAAGGGACTCTTTACAGGCTTAGGCACAGGAGGCAAAGAGAGCTTAGTTGATTTAGGTCGATTAGGAATAGAGTTTGTTAAGCATCCCATTGCTACAGCTGATAAAATATGTGATGCCTTCAGAGATCTTAGTCAACTTGCTTTAACCGATCAATGGGGTGAGTTATGTGAAACACTCGTGCCTGAGGCTTGTCAACTTGTGACGGAATGGGCAACTCTTTCTGCTAGAAAAAGAGGAGAACTCGCTGGGTACGTAATAGGTAAACTGGGAACAGATTTCATTGTCCCTGCTAAGGCTGCCACTCTGGTAGCAAAAGGTGTTAAAGGGGCTAACAAACTCTTAGAAATTTCTAAAGCAATAAAGAATGTAGAGAATGTTGTCGCTCTAGAAACAGCTGTTACTCTAGAAGGCGGAACAAAAGTAGGAGCGCTCCTTCCTGTTAAAAAAAATGCCCCTTCAGAACTTGGAAAAGAAGTTCTAAAACTTAAAGAAGCTTTGAAATTGAAAGAACCGATTGACAGCTCTCTTATTAACTTTGTAACAAAAAATGAGGTTGTAAAATCAGCTGTAAATGAAGGAAAACACATCAGATTTATCACTGACTATTTCTTTAAATCTACTAAAGAGATTGAAAAAGCCATTGCAAGTTTCGAAAAACTAGTTGCTATTCATCAAGAAAAAATCAGCAATCCTTCCAAATTTATTCAAAATTGGAAGGAATTACATCCAGAAAGGCGAAAAGCTTTGATAGAAAAAAAGTGGCCCACTGAGATAAACTGTTTCACTGAACAAAAAAACATTCTTCAATCTATTTTGGATGAAAAAGTAAATTAAAATGTCAGACACAAATAAACTTGAAAGCTACTTATACGACACAATAGCCTTATTAAAAATAGAGGCACGAAAAGCAAAATTAAACGCTGATGATGAACTAAGCAATAGTAGCTATAATAATGGTTACCTTATGGCTTATCACACAGTAATTTCTCTTATGAAAAATCAAGCCACCGTCTTCAATATTGACGAAGAAAAAATTGGATTAGCAGAGATCGAACCTGAACGAGACTTACTCTAATTTAATAATAAATCTTATTGATTTTACTAGACCTTATCCTCATAAATATCCTCACTTACATTTTAAATACTTTGAAGATAAGAATAGGTTGAAATGAATAGGATTTGTCCAGTAGATGTTCCCCATAAATAGGAGTAAGTATTTTGAGAATTTTAGACGAAGAATCTGACAAGAGTTAAATAATGTTGGTATTTTTTTAACCAATGCAGAAATTTTGCAGTTACGAAGTTATCTAGATCAGTTGCTTAAGAACAATAAATTGCAGCATGTGCATTTATCAAATGAAGATTATCAAAAAGAAATTACTGTTTGTATTTACGATGAGAATAATTTAGAAGATTTTCACCCAAGAGTAATAAAGTTAATTAAAGAAGATAAATAGAATTTCACTTCAAATTTTGGAAATTAAGTTATACTCTTGAAGGCGAATTTATAACATTTTTAGAACCTAATATAGGGAAAAGATAGTTATGAGCAGTGAAACAAATGGAAATGGATTTTCTATTACAGTTGCAAGTTTGCCTGATAGGGAATATTTAGTTTCTGAAATTTCTTTTAACAATGTTCAATGGGTAGAGATAAGTCATGAAGAAGAGGAAATGAAAATTCAATTTTATCCTCATCCAAGTCTACCTTGCTGGAAATTCGACCTAAATGAAGCTTTAGAGGCATTGGCTGAAGCCAAAAAAAGGCTCGTAGCTATGGGACCCAAAAGATAAATATGAAAATGTCTATTTTTTCATACTAAGCTCCTTAAAGGTACACAGTAACTTCAGCTTAACTTACAAAAGCACAACAAAAAACCTCCTATTAGAATACAGTTAATTTCAAATAGAATTCTGATAAATATATTTGGGATAAGGTAGAATAGGTTTAAAATATCCCAGAACCAGACGGAATTTAAAGAAAGATAAAACCACTATGCATCTTGAATCTAAATTTGATATTTTCATACACCTAGGTTTTGCTCTTTTCGTCTCTTATTTTGGATGTCGCTGGTTTTTTAAAAAGATGTTTTCAAAAAGAAGAGGCAACGCATTTTTCAATGGTGATTTACTTTATCTTAAGAAGGAAAAAAAATTTGCTATTGTAAAAAATGTTAACAGACTCCTAGGAGAAGTCGTAATAGAGCATACAACCTATGTGACCAAAACACATAATTATTATCACCTTCTAAGTAACTCTTCTAATTTCAGTAAAATGAAGCATAACTACGCTTCTATTCCACTTCATTTTAAAATCACTTCTGAAGTTTTGCCGTTAATAAATGAAGATATGCTTAGAAATCTTGTAAGCCTAAAGTCAACAGTCTATTTAGCTCCCAAAAAGCCTATCACCATTCAGCTACCTTGTAAGAAACAAAGAGAATTACAGATAATGGTCCCTATGTATACTGAAGATGTATATCAAGTTTTGAAAACACTTCAAACATTGAAAGACTCCATTTCTGATTATATTGAACAACTTAAGGCAAATCAAAGTTCAACGATCTTCCTTGATTAATAAAGGGATCGGTAAAGAATTTCGGGTTAGCTTCACCTGGCATCTATCTTAGGCCCAGAGTTTCTTGTATAGGCTTTTTTCTTTTCGAGTAACTGTGATTGAGCAAGAGCACAAAAATTTATCTAAATATAAAAAATATACCGATACGGTATAGGTTTCCTTTAACCATTAATAGCTTAATTATCATCATGGAATTAGAACCAAGTCAGAAACTCGACACTTCAAATAATGTGCAATTTTGAGCAGGGTTTCTAAAGTCACGTTAACTTCCCCCCGTTCAATTTTTCCTATGTATGATTGATCTAAGTCACATCCTAGGCCTAGATCCTCTTGTGAAATACCAAGTTGCAAGCGCTTCTTCAAAAGAAGAAACCCCATTTTTTTTTGGCACGCACGAATTTCTGATTTACTTAAGGGTCTGTATTTATTCATGCGATAAGAATACACTGCCCTTTAATGAAAGAACCAGGTAGTATAGTTCCTATTTTTTTTAAAACCGATCTCTGGTTATCTAATACAGTGAAACAAAAGCTTTTAGGTAAATTTATTTAACTTAAAAAAACTCCCTACAGCCTTTCTGTTTATTTTGGTTCAAATTTGACAAAGATAAAGTCATATTAAAAATCCTTTTTCTCCAGATTTACTTGTAGGGAATCAGCTTAATTATTAAGATTCTGTTAATTTAAATTCTATTGGAGTAAATCGAATGCTAATCCAAAC
>Ga0208646_1000571_pt1 | contig 22623 bp, 22 predicted proteins | sample AntAceMetag02UK8_FD_184762 | JGI IMG/M metagenome (GOLD analysis project Ga0208646, IMG submission 184762) | Saline lake microbial communities from Ace Lake, Antarctica - Antarctic Ace Lake Metagenome 02UK8 (SPAdes) (version 2) | ecosystem: Environmental > Aquatic > Non-marine Saline and... | reverse complement strand
CTTCAATAACTTCATATTCACCATTTAAAATACTGTAGGCATTTTCAACAGTCCCCTTATGAACATGTTTTAATATGCTAGATACAGTATTCATTCTTGGATCTATAAAATCATCAATTTTTAAAGAAGATTGTAACAAGGCGTAATTAGGTTTATTAATTAATGCCATAGTTCTTTTTTCATTAACATCACTTTTATCTTTTGTAAATTTTTCAACTAAAACACTAACCATTAAATTATCCTCATCATCATTTGTAAGGGCTAAAACTGTTTGCACTTCATCTAGGTTTGCTTCCATTAAAACTTCTTCATCTAGTGCATCGCCATGAATAACAATTGTATTATTAAGTTCACTTGCAATAAATTCCGCTCTTTCTTTATTTTTTTCAATAATTTTTACTCTTGCTGAATCAAAACTATCTTCAAGGTTTTTAGCAAGATTAAAACCTATATTTCCCCCACCAATGATTAAGATTTTATTAGAAATTTTTTCATTATGACCAAAGGCTAATAAGGTCTCTTTCATTTGAGATGCATTGATGACAACATAAGCTTTATCTCCTTGAATTATCTCATCTGTTTTCTTAAGCATAATAAATTTGTTTTCCCTTACAACACCCATGACATTAGCATCTAATTTTGGAAACTTTTTGGTAAGAGCATTAAGTTTAATGTTTATAAGAGGGCATTTTTCACTAATCAAAATTTCAAGTAATCTAATTTTGTTATTGGCAAATGGTACGTTATCTAAAGCGCCTGGTGCCTCAAGTTTTCTCTGTAAAGATTTTGCTATTTCAATTTCTGGTGAAATGATGACATCTATCGGTAAGTTTTCTTTATTATAAACTTTAGTAAATTTTGGATTTAAATAATCTTGTGATCTAATTCTTGCAATTTTTTTTTGAACATTAAATATTGAAAAAGCAATTTGACATATGAGCATATTAATTTCATCATTACGAGTAACTGCAATAATCATGTCGGCTTCGGGTGCATTAGCCTTTTCTAAAATTGATGGATATGTAGCTTTACCAACAATAGATTTTACATCTAATGCTTCATCAATTTTTTGAATATCTTCGCTGGATTGGTCAATAACGGTTATTGAGTGACCTTGTTCACTTAAAATCTTTGCTATAGTAAAGCCAACTCTACCAGCACCACAAATAATTATATTCATTTAATTTAGTTCCTTGATCCCTAAGCCTTTTAACTTTCTATGCAAGGCAGATCTTTCCATTCCAATAAAATCAGCAGTTTTTGATATATTGCCATTAAATTTTTTCAATTGGATAGTTAAATACTCCTTTTCAAAATTTTCTCTAGCCTCTTTTAATGGTATAGATAAAGACTTTTCGGACTGTATATTTTTAGTATCGGGTGTTTTTAGAGATTCTTTAATGATGTTTGAAATTTTATCATTGCTATCGGGAGATAGAATAGCAATTCTTTCAATTAAGTTTCTTAGTTCTCTAACATTTCCTGGCCAATCATAATTAAGTAAATAGCTATTATTACTATCAATGTTCAATTTTTTTAAATTGTAGTTTTTTGAAATTTTCTCAGAAAAATATTCTACCAGTAAAGGTATGTCGGAAATTCTATTTTTTAAAGAATTTATGTTAATCTCAAATACATTAAGTCTATGGTACAGATCTTCTCTAAAATTACCATTATTTATCTCATTTTTAATATCCTTACTTGATGAGCATATAATTCTAACATCGACATTAATATCATGACTCCCATTAATTCGTTTAAATTTTTGATCTATTAAAACACGCAGAACCTTAGACTGAGTATCAAGTGGAATTTCAGAAATTTCATCAATTAAAAGAATTCCTCCTGTGGATTTTTCTAAAGCACCATAAGAAATTGATCCATCATTTTTCTCTTCACCAAAAAGTTCTAACTCATATTTTTTTATATCTAATAGAGCACCATTCAAAATTATGAAAGGTCCCTTTTGTCTTTTAGATTCTTTGTGTATTTTTCTTGCTATTAATTCCTTACCAGAACCCATTGGACCATTTATAAAAATTCTACTTTCTGAAATTGAAATTTTTTGTATTTGATCTTTTATATTTTTAATATTGTCGCTATCTCCTATTAATTCATACGAGTAAAAAAGTTTATTTTCAAATTCTTTATTTTTATTTTTAAGGTTAATATTTTCAACTGCTCTATTTATAAAATTAATTAATCTTTCTTGATTAAATGGTTTTTCAATAAATTCAAAGGCTCCTGCTTTCAAAGCTTTAATTGCCATTTCAACATTTGCATGACCTGTAATAATAATTACAGGAATATTCTTATCTTTAGTTTTTATATGTGATAGTAATTCCAAACCATCATTGTCTCCTTTATCTAATTTAACATCAATAATAGCAACATCTGGAAGTTTTTTATCAATTTCATATAAAGCCTGATTGTAGTTAGCGGCTAATCTTGTTTTATAGCCAGCATCAATAATCAAATCATTAATAATGTTTCTTATATCTGCATTGTCATCAATAATTAATATTTCTGTACTCATAATTTTGTAAATATTATATGTATCTCAGCTCCCTCTTCAATTGAGATAAAATCTATTTTGCCATTGTGGTCATTTATTATCTTGTTAACAATAGCTAAACCTAAACCTGTACCTTTTTCTTTTGTTGTAAAATAAGGGTTTAAAATATCCTTTATATTATCAGTAAATTTTTCAAAACCTAAACCATTATCAATAATTATAAAATCTATGTTTGGTCCATTATCATTAATAGAAATGTCAATTCTACCTTTAATATTAGAATTTTTTAATTTTTTATCTTGAATACTTTCAATAGAATTCTTAATCAAATTAAAGAAGGTTCTGCTTAATTGTTCGCTATCAGAATTTAAAATTATCTCTGATTTATTAGCTTTAAAATTGATTGCGATACTGGTGTCTAATTCGATTATCAAATTAATATTATCTTTAATTAAAGGGATTAAATTGTTATTTTTAAGTATTGGTTTTGGCATTCTAGCAAAATCAGAAAATTCATTAACCAAATTCTCAATTTGCTTGATTTGTTTTTCAATAATTTTTAAACTTTTAGAAAAATCATCTTTTTCGTTATCTTCTATTTTTACTGAATATTTAGTCTTCAATCTATCTAGGGTTAATTGAATTGGTGTAAGTGGATTTTTAATTTCATGAGCCAATTTTCTTGCAAGATTTTCCCAGGCTTCATGTCTCTCGTTAATAATTAATTTCTCTTGTTGTGATTTTAATTGATTTATCATCAAATTAAAATTTTTATTTAAAACTTCCATATCTTTATCTGCTTTAATTTCAGGAACTTTTATATCAAGATTTCCTTTTCCAATAGTGGCAGAAGCTATAATTAAATTGTTAATTGATCTAAAAAATCTTGATGAAAATTTTATAGCAATTGAAATTGATAAAAATAAAAGAAGAGAAACTATAACCAGGTAAATAAATACAAAAGAAATTTTAATTCCTGTTTGTTTATTTAATACTGTATAATAAAAATTAAGAGCTTCTTGGGATTCAAGTAAATATTGGGCAATTTTTTCTTCTAGGTATTTAACTATATATAAATATTTTCCATCAAAATTTTCAAGTTTTATAATAGACGCTGATTGATTTTTAAAGGCATTAATTATTTTAAGTGGTCTCTTGTCGTTTTGAACCATTTCTAGTGCTTCTGTTAAGGGCGGATTATACAAAGATGTGTCATTCAGTGTACTTAGGTAAAGGTTTCCATCGGCATCAATAATATGAACCTCATCCATTCCTCTAATTAGTTTTTGAGTATTTAGAAAGCTTTTAAATTGATTAAGATTTGTATTTAAAAAATTAATACTTTTATTTAAATCATAGGCAATTAAAATGATTTCAGATTGAGTTTTTGTTCTAACCTCTTCAGTATAACTTTTTGCAATTTCATAAGAGTTATTAACAGCGGTAGTTATTTTCTTATCTAAATACTTATCAAGAGCAAAAGATAACAAGAATAGAGAAAATAAAGAAATTAATATTGATGGAATTAAAGTAAATAATGCAAAAAATGTTATATATTTTCTATTAGCTCTTGATCCACTAACATCAACATCAATTTTCAGTGAGTTTTTAACTTCTTTAAAAATCATAAAGAAAAGAAGTAACAATAAGCTTATATTTCCAATTAAGAGGTATTGTAGATTAAAATCTGTTAATTTTAAAAAACTTTTATCTATAAAGGTTAAAAAAGTAATAAAGCCTAAAGATAAAGTAACAACAAAAACTAAGGCAATAAATATATTTTTTTTGATAAAATCGATCATTATGAGATAAATAGATTAATAAATATTTTTATCATGAATAACTGCTTTATAATACTTGCTGGTGGAGAAAGTAAAAGATTTAAATCTAATATTCCAAAGCCATATCAGCTCTATAAAGGTAAACCTTTATTATTACACTCAATAGATAAGGCAAAGAATTATAAGAAATTTAATAAAATTGTTCTTGTTATTAACAAAAAACACAAATCACATATCAAAAAACTAAAAATCAAGGATGTCAAAATTATTTTTGGAGGTAAAACTAGAGCCGAGTCATCTTACAAAGCTTTAAAAAGTATTAAGAATTATAACATTAAAAATGTACTAATTCATGACGCAGCAAGACCAAATTTTTCTCTAAAACTTTTAGATAAATTATATAAAGAGCTTCAACTGAATGCTTGTATTATACCGGCAATTCAATCTTCAGATTCGATTAAACAAAAATCTTCAAATATAGTCACAAATTTAAAGAGAGAAAATATTTATTTAATTCAAACACCACAAGCATTTAATTATAAAAAATTGTATGAACTTCAAAATGAAAGGGGTGTTGAGATTACAGATGACGCAAATTTATTTGTAAAAGCTGCTAAAAAAATAAAAATTATTAAAGGTGAAATTAATAACAACAAAATTACAATAAATTCAGATATTAAAATTAATAATTCAATTAAATATGGTTTAGGTTTTGATGTGCATAGATTGGTCCCTAATAAAAAACTTTTTTTAGGTGGTATTAAAATACCCTCAACCCTTGGTACATTAGGTCACTCAGATGGTGATCCCGTTTTACATGCAGTAACAGATGCAATTCTTGGAGCTTGTGGAATGGGTGATATTGGTGAAAAATTTTCTGACAAAAATAAAAAGTTTAAAAACATTCGATCAACTATCTTGTTAAATAAAATAATTAATGATATTAAAAGTAAAGGTTTTATGATTAATAATATTGATATTAATATCATTACTCAAAAACCTAAAATTCAAAAATATAAAAAACTAATCGCAAATTGTATTGGAAAGATATGTAAAATTTCACCTTCACAGATAAACATCAAAGGTAAAACAACTGAAAAACTTGGTATAATAGGTAAAGAAAAAGCTATAGCATGCGAGGTAATTGCGTCAGTAATTAAATATGATTAAAACTTTTAACTCTCTTTTTGTAACAATGTTTGGTCTTGGTAAAATCAAATTTATGCCAGGTACATTTGGTTCACTTGCCACGGTAGTTATTCTTTTTTATTTATTTCACTCACTTAACATTTCATCTAATGTTATTTTAATTGGATGGATAATTGTCTTTATTTATTCTTTTTATGCAGTTTCAGCATATACGGAAGATAGTAAAAATAAAGATCCTGGAGAAATTATTATTGATGAGTTTTTAGGGCAATCTATACCTATTTACCTTTATGAAATATCCCATGGAATAACGAAGGAAAGTAATGAATCCATTGTGTATTATGCTTTGTTTTTTATTTTATTTAGATATTTTGATATTATGAAGCCATTTCCAGTAAACTTCTTTGATAAGAACTTTAAAAATAGTTTTGGAGTAATAATGGATGACATTTGTGCTGGCTTATATGCAGTTCTAACAGTGGTTTGTTTCATAATTGTTAAAAGTTACGTTTTATAATGCAAAATCTTGTCAATAAACTTGTCAAAAAACTAATACAAAAAAAACTTAAAATTTCATTTGCTGAATCTTGTACTGGTGGAATGCTGTCTAGCACAATAACATCTGTAAGTGGTTCTTCTAAAGTATTCAATCTAGGTCTAGTTACATATTCAAATAAAGCAAAAATAGATATTCTTAAAGTTCCTAAAAGAATTATCAGTAAATATGGTGCAGTAAGTAATGAGTGCTGTTTATTAATGGTTAAAAATTTAAGTAAAATTAGTAAGGCCAATATATCGGTATCAGTCACTGGTATAGCGGGTCCCAATGGTGGAACTAAATTAAAACCAGTTGGATTAGTTTATATTGGAATTAAAAAAGGAAATAAAATTATTGTACAAAAGAATTTATTTAAAAATAAAAATAGAATTTCAATTCAAAAAACTACAGTTAACAGTGTGTTACAAATAATTAACAAAATTATCTAAAGTTTATAATCAAGAGAAGAAAAGCAATATAGGTAAAAATTTCATTTTTTATTAAATAGATTATTGGCTCTTTCTTGAAAAGCATCAGCAATTTTATCTAATCCAAATTGGAAAGAAGTAGTCATCAAAATGTTTAAAAATTTATTTTTAATTTCAAAATCAACATCAAAGTAAATTTCCGTTCCTTGTTTGTGGTCTTCAAATGTCCACTTATTGTCTAAATGTTTGAGGGGACCACCTATATTTGTTACATAAATAGAATTATTTTTTTTATTAAATTTTACATCACTTTTATAAGTATCTTTAAAAGGGCCTTTGCCTATTGTTAAATCTGCAATGATACTAATGAAATCATCATTAACTTTTTTTTCATATACTTTGGCTTCAATACAATATGGTACAAAGGTTGGATATTTTTCTATGTCTAAAACTAAGTCAATAAGTTGACTTTTATCACATTCAATTAAACGCTTAACTGAGGCTTTGGGCATTAATTGTTATTAATTCTATTTTGCTGAAGCTTAGTAAAGTCTTCGTCAGCATGATAAGATGATCTTGTTAAAGGGGTGGACGAAACCAACAAAAAACCTTTAGATTTAGCAATGGTTTCTAAATCTTTAAATTCATCTGGATGATAATAGCGGTCAAGTGGATGGTGTTTGGTAGAAGGTTGCAAATATTGACCGATGGTTAAAAAATCAACATCTGCCGCTTTAAGATCATCCATAACTTGAATAATTTCTTCCTTTGCTTCTCCTAAACCAACCATTAGACCTGATTTGGTAAAAATGTTTTTGTTAACAACTTTTGCATTTTTTAATAATTCTAGTGATGAAAAATATCTAGAACCAGGTCTTACTTTTAAGTAAAGCCTTGGAACGGTCTCAATATTATGATTGAAGACATCTGGGTTGGCTTCTAGAACTTTTTTATAAGCATCCCCTTTTCTTAGAAAATCTGGTGTTAAAACTTCAATTGATGTATTTGGATTTAATTTTCTAGTTTGGTTAATAACTTCATAGAAATGTTTTGATCCACCATCTTCTAAATCATCTCTATCTACTGAGGTAATAACAACATGTTTAAGATTGAGCTTACGAACTGCATCAGCAATTTTAACTGGTTCCAGTGCATCTAATTTTCCAGGCTTTCCAGTTTTCACATCACAGAAAGCACATGCCCGAGTACACGTGTCTCCCATAATCATGAACGTTGCATGTCTTTTACTCCAACACTCAGTAATGTTGGGGCAGTTTGCTTCCTGACATACTGTTACTAAATTATTATTATTAACAATAGTTTTTGTTAAAAAAAATTCTTTACTGTTAACTAGTTTAGACCTGATCCAATCAGGTTTTTTTTTGATAGGATTAATTGGCTTGTTAACTTTTTCCGGATGTCTAATTGTCATTCATTTTAATTATATAAAGGGTCTCACCTTCTTTTCCAAATAAAAACTTTTCTCTTAATAGTGTTTCCACATAATCCAAGTCTAGATTATCACTTAATAAGGAATTCTTAAATTCTAGATCTTTAATCCTAACTCTAAGGTCTATTTCTTCTTTTGTTAAATTCATTAGAATTTCTTTCTTCTTAAAATATGAAAAAAGACCTCTTTCCCCATCAAGTAGGTTAAAAAAAAAATAGATCATTAAAAAAGTAGAGATTAATAAAAAATAATTTTTTTTAATCTTATTCAACATTAATGAATCTTATTCATTTTTGCTTTTTTACCAAGTTCTTCTTCGATGCGAAGTAATTGATTATATTTAGCAACTCTTTCTGACCTTGCTAAAGAGCCTGTTTTAATTTGATTAGAATTCGTGCCGACTGCAAGGTCAGCTATAAATGTATCCTCACTATCACCTGATCGATGAGATATTATTGTTTTGTAACCAATTATTTGTGCAAATTTTATAACCTCTAGTGTTTCTGAAACAGTTCCAATTTGATTTAATTTAATAAGAATAGAGTTCGATGAATTATTTAAAAAACCTTTTTTAAGTCTCTCTAAATTAGTAACATAAAGATCATCACCAACAATTTGAACGCTCTTGGTAGATTTCATTAAATTATTCCATGAACTCCAGTCATTTTCTCCAAATGGATCTTCTATAGATCTGATCTTGTATTTATTGATAATTTTTTGGTATTTTTTTATTGTTTGTTCTACAGAAATTAATTTATTTGAATGAATTGAATATTTTTTATTCTTAAACAGTTCGTTTGCAGCAACATCCAAGCAAATTGATACGTCGCTACCATTCTTAAATCCTGATTTTTTAATTGCAGATACAACTAAATCTAATGCTTTTTCATTACTATTAATCATTGGAGCAAAACCACCCTCATCACCAACAGAAATTGAAAGACCTTTTTTTTTAATAATGTCTCTTAAATTGTTGATTACTAAAAAACAAATTCTCATAGCTTCGGAAAAGCTTTTAGCCTTGTCGGGTCTAATCATAAATTCTTGAATTCTCAATCCATTGTTAGCATGCGCCCCACCATTAATGATATTCATTAAAGGGTAAGGTAATTTAAAATTATTTTTTATTAAAAATGTTTTATAAAGTGGTACTTTTTTAATCTTTGCTGATAATTTCTTAGCAGCCATTGATACGGCTAACATAGCATTTGCTCCTAGATTTTTTTTTTGTCTAGTGCCATCAAGATTAATTAATATAGTATCTATACGTGTTTGGTCGTGAATGTTTGCACCCTTTAATTTTTTTGAAATTTTAGTGTTAACTAAATTTACAGCACTTAAAACACTTTTACCAAGATATCTTTGATTATTCTTATCTCTTTTTTCAAATGCCTCATAAGTTCCGGTGGATGCTCCAGAAGGACAGATAGCAGATGCGCTTTGATCTTTCGAATAAACTTCTGCTTCAATTGTTGGATTGCCTCTACTGTCAAAAACCTGACGCGCTCTAATCTTTAAAATTTTACTCATTTACTTTTTAATTAAATTATCAATTTCAAATAGTTGAGATAATAATTTTTCTAATTTATCTAAAGGAACCATATTTGGACCATCTGATGGTGCATTATCAGGATCTTGGTGTGTTTCAATAAAAACACCAGCAACACCAACCGCAACAGCAGCCCTTGCTAAATATTCTACAAACTCTCTCTGTCCACCACTGGTTTCTCCTAGGCCACCAGGTTGTTGCACTGAGTGAGTCGCATCAAAGATAACAGGATAACCATTTTTTGCCATTATAGGTAAGGACCTCATGTCAGAGACAAGTGTGTTATAACCAAAACTAGCACCTCTTTCTGTAACTAAAATATTCTCATTACCAGATTCAGAAATTTTTTTTGTCACATTAACCATATCCCAAGGTGCAAGAAATTGCCCTTTTTTAACATTAATAATTTTTCCAGTTTTGGCTGCCGCAATTAATAAATCTGTCTGTCTGCATAAAAATGCTGGTATTTGTAATACGTCAGCATGAGGAGCTACAATTGAACATTGTTCAGCATTATGTATGTCTGTTAATATTGGTACACTTAGTTCTTTTTTAATCTTATCAAAAATTGGTAAAGACTGATCGAGACCAGCTCCTCTTTTTCCCTTTATGCTGGTTCTATTAGCCTTGTCAAACGAGGTTTTGTAAATAAAACCCATATTAAACTTAGATGTAATTTCCTTAATCTTGCCAGCCATATCCATAGCATGTTGTTCTGTCTCAAGTTGGCATGGACCCGCTATAATACAAATTTTGTTATTATTCGAAATTTCAATATTTCCACAATTAACTTTTATGTTTTTCATTTATATTTTTTCGCAGCTTTAATAAATGATGAGAATAAAGGATGTGGCGCTAAAGGTCTAGATTTAAATTCAGGATGAAACTGTACGGCTATGAACCAAGGGTGGTTTTTTAATTCAATTATCTCAGGCAATTTATTATCCGGTGATAATCCAGAAAAAATCATACCCTTCTTTTCAAAATCTTCCTTGTAACTAATATTAACCTCGTATCTATGTCTATGTCTTTCTTGGATTAATTTTGATTTATATATCTCTCTAATTAGAGAGTTTTCTTTTAATTTAGCCTCATAAAGACCTAATCTCATAGTACCACCAAGATCCTTGTCTGTTCCCTTAATAATGTTACCGTCTTTGTTCCATTCACTAATTAAGCCAATGATTGGTATGCCACCTTTCCCAAATTCACTGGAAGTAGCTTTCTTTAAATTAAGTTTATTTCTAGCAAATTCAATAATAGCCATTTGCATCCCAAAACAAATTCCAAAAAATGGTATTTTATTTTCTCTAGCATATTTAATTGCCTCAATTTTTCCTTCTGTACCTCTTTTTCCAAAACCTCCTGGAATTAAAATTCCAGAAACATCTTTAAGGTTTTTCTTAATTTCTGAAATCTTTAATTTTTCAGAATCAATCCTAACTAAATCAATTTTTAAATTATTATTAATTCCACCATGGGTGAGCGCTTCATCTAGGGATTTATAAGCATCTTTAAGATCAACGTACTTACCTATGATAGCAATTTTAATTGATTTTTTTGTATTTAAGATAATTCTTGTAATTTTTTTCCAAGGATTCAAATTAACTTTTTTCCTTGTTTTAAGTTTAAAATACTCAAGAACTTGTTTATCTAAATTTTCCCTATAAAAACTAATTGGAGCCTCATAGATTGTTTTAACATCAACAGTTTGAATTACATTTTTAATATCCACATTACAAAATAAAGAAATCTTTTTTCTATGTTCTAAAGGAATGACTCTCTCAGATCTGCAAATTATAATATTTGGTTGTATCCCTAGGCTTCTTAGTTCTTTTACTGAGTGTTGAGTAGGTTTTGTTTTGATTTCATCTGAGGCTTTAAGGTACGGTACTAAAGTTAAATGAATAAATAATGCATTTTTTTTACCAACATCATTTGAAAATTGTCTAATAGCCTCAACAAATGGAAGACTTTCAATGTCCCCTACTATTCCACCAATTTCACAGATTATAAAATCTTCTTTTGAAGTATCATTTTTTATAAAATCTTTAATACGATCAGTAATATGAGGAATAACCTGGACTGTCTTTCCAAGATACTCTCCTTTACGTTCTTTTTTTAAAACATCGCTATAGATTTTTCCTGTTGTTATATTGTCTGTTTTTTTAGCAGATATACCTGAAAATCTCTCGTAATGACCTAAATCTAAATCCGTTTCTGCACCATCATCTGTTACAAAAACTTCACCGTGCTGAAATGGGCTCATCGTACCTGGGTCAACATTTAAATAAGGATCAAGTTTTCTTAAACGAACTTTAAAACCTCTTGATTGTAATAAGTAAGCTAGTGATGCAGAAGATAAACCTTTTCCTAAAGAGGAAACCACACCGCCGGTTACAAAGATATATCGCGCCATGGAACTATCTTATAGCGATTAATTAATAAATTGGAAAGATTTAATTGTTATTTTCCGGAATTGAAGGCGTATCATCAGATTTTTCTTCAATTATATCTAATACAGAAGATGTTGGTGTAAGCTCACCTCTAGAAATTATAGTTAGAGCTAAACTGCATATTATAAATAATGTTGCAACTATAGCGGTAGCTTTGCTCATGAAATTACCCGCAGATCTGGAAAGCATAAAATTATCTTGTGACATTCCAATACCAAGGGCTCCACCTTCAGATTTTTGAGTAAGTATCAAGAGCACAAGTATCAGAGCAAGCACTAAATTGACTACCAATAAAATATTTTCCATGCTGATTAACTATATGTTTTTTTGACTATATCAATAAATTTTTTTGCGTTTAGAGATGCGCCACCAATCAAAAAACCATCTAGGTTATTAATTTCTTTTAAGTTTGTAATATTTTGAGGATTTACAGATCCACCATATAAAACTTTTGGTGATTTACCTTTAAATTTACTTTTAATAAATTTAACTGTTTGAAAGAGGTCATTTGATTTTGGAATAATACCACTGCCTATAGCCCAAATAGGTTCGTATGCTATAATTATATTTGATTTATTTTTAATACCATCTAAGCCAATTTTAATTTGTTTAGATATTATTAATTGTGTCCTTCTCTTTCTTTTTTCATTTAGGGTTTCACCAATACAAAAAATAACTTTTAATTTTGCAGCAAGTGCACTTTTAATTTTTAGATTAATCAATTTATCATTTTCGCCATTCTCTCTATTTTCAGAGTGACCAATAATCACAAACTGAGCACCAATATTTTTTAACATACGGGAATTAACAAAACCTGTATATGGACCATAACTTTCACTTTCATGACAGTTCTGACCAGCAATACCAATTTGACAATTTTTAAATTTTTTAGAAAAAGAGCTTATTAAAGTATAAGGTGGACAATAAATTAATCTGCCTTTGTTTATTTCTTTAGATTTTGAAAACTTAATAACTCTATTCAATGTATTTAAAGAAGATATATTCCCATACATTTTCCAATTAGCCACAAAATACATATATTTATTTGTCATAATGAAAAATTTAATCTATAGCTTTGTATTTTACAGATCAATATATTTATGAAGTAATGATAAATCCTATTAAAAATTTTACAAAAAAAAAGATTGGTGGCCTAATACTCATTCTTGTTATTATTATAGCCTTTGGTTTTGGTGGGTTTGGTGGAGGTTTTAATAATGGAAATCAAAATAATATTGCTAAAATTAATAATACCAATATTTCAACTCAAGACTACATGGATTATTTAAATCAGTCTGGATTAAGTCAACAAGTAATAAAGAGTAATATTGATCAAAATATTATTGAAGAACTTTTATCAACGTTAGTTTCAACAATATTATTAGATCTAGAAATTAAAGACTTGAATCTACTAATGTCTCAAGATGTTATGGTTGAAAAAATCAAACTAAATAAAAATTTTCAAAGTGAAAAAGGGTCTTTTCAAAGAACATTATATGAAAAATTTTTGTTAACTAACAATTCAACAGCACCAATGTATGAGGCTAGACTAAAAAATAATGAACTACAAAAACAACTATTTACATACATAAGTGGTGGAACTAAATCTCCTAATTTTTTAATAAATAAATTTTATCAAGATAGAAATAGTAAATTAGAAATTAATTATATCGATTTAAATACATTTTATAAAAATATTGATGCATTCACAAAAGGTGAATTAAATAATTTTGTAACTGAGAATGCTGATAAACTTAAACAAGACTTTATAAATTTTGAATACGTTAATATAAGCCCTAAAAATTTAACTGGTCTAGAAGAATTCAATCAAACATTTTTTGATAAAATCGATAATATAGAAAATCAGATATTTAAAGGAACTAACTTTAATACTATAATGCAGGAGCTTAACTTAAGCTCAATAAAAGTAGAGAATTATATCAATTTAGATAACCAAGAAACTATTGAAAATAAAATTTACAATTCAAGAAAAAACACAATAGAGATTCTTGAAGATAATGGTGTATATATCTTTTATAATATAACCAAAGTTAATAACGTATTACCAGAAATCAGTGATAAAAGATTTAAAAAGCAAATTTCAAACCTTCTATTTCAAAAAGAAAAATATGAATTTAATAAAAAAATTTTAGATCAAATAAATAATAAGAAATTTGACCAAAAATTATTTACAGAACTAGGTAAAGATAAAATTGAAAAAATAAAACTTAATTCTATAAAAGACAATAGAAAATTTGAAATAAATTCAATAAAAATTTTATATTCACTGCCACTTAATTCTTATACATTAATAGCTGATGATCAAAACAACATTTACCTAGCAAAAACTTTAAATTATCAAATAGAGAGTATAGATAACAAAACTGAGCAATTCAACAAAGTAGCTATTGAAGAAGGTGCAGAAAACAAAAACAATATCTTAAAATCCTATGACTACTTTTTAAATGACAAATATGAAGTTGTTGTAAATGAACAAACCTTAGATAGAGTTAAAAACTACTTCAAATAATGCTTAACAAAAGCTTCCGAGATTTCAAGTTTCAACATAAAAGAAAAAAAAATCAAATACTTTTTATATCTAAAAAAATTCAGAATAATTCTGAAATTTTAAATTTAATAAATAATTTCCTTATAGAAAAAAATAGCTTCATTTTTGAGTCTGTTGAAAAAGGTAAAATAAGGGGTAGATATACAATATTTGGTAAAAACCCTGATAAAATATGGGAATTCAATGACAATAAGTCTTTTGTCATCGAGAATAAAAAAAAAAAAAAAATTAAAGGAGTTCCTGCTAAAATTATCGAAAAAATAATTGAAGATTTTAAGTTTAAAACTCCTTCAAGCCTTCCTCCTATTTGCTCTTTAATATCAGGATACTTTTCGTACGATTCAATAAGATATGTGGAAAAAATTCCCAACAAATGCATTGATGATTTAAATCTTCCTGATGTTAGGTTGTTACGTCCAAGAACTTTAATTATTCATGACAACTTAAAAAAGAAAATATTTTATATCATTAATATTTTTAAAGATGAAAAAATATCAAATTATAAGAAAAGATATGCTGAAATTGAATCTGAAATTAATAATTTATTAATCCAGTCTTCATTTGAGGGGCATAATGAAACTGTTCAATTAATTAGAAAGATTAAAGTTAAGTCAAATACTTCTAAAAATAAGTTTTTGAATATGATTTCTAAAGCAAAAAACTATATTAAAATTGGAGATATATTTCAGGTTGTTTTAAGTCAAAGATTTGAGGCAAAACTAACAAAAAAACCCTTAGCTATTTATAAAAAATTAAGGGTAACTAACCCCTCTCCCTTTATGTATTTTTTTAATTTTGAAGATTTTCAGATAATTGGAGCAAGCCCAGAAATTTTAGTAAGACTTAGAGATAATAAAATAACTGTTAGGCCAATAGCTGGTACTAGGCCTAGAGGAAAAAACCTTAAAGAAGACAATTTTTTTGTAAGAGATTTATTAAAAGATAAAAAAGAACTATCTGAACATTTAATGTTGTTGGATTTAGGAAGAAATGATGCGGGTAAAGTCTCTAAAATTAACACAGTTAAGGTTACAGAAAGTTTTACAATAGAAAAATACTCTCATGTTATGCACATAGTATCTAATGTGGTTGGAACATATAATAATAAATATTCAAAATTTAAATCATTACTAGCTGGATTTCCTGCAGGGACAGTCTCTGGTGCACCCAAAATTAGAGCAATGGAAATTATTGATGAATTGGAATCTTCTAAAAGAAAAGTGTATGCTGGTGGAATAGGTTATTTTTCTGCTAATGGTGAATTTGATACCTGTATTGCTCTACGAACCGCAATTGCAAAAAAAAATAAATTCTATGTCCAGGCTGGTGCTGGTATAGTGGCAGATAGCAATCCAATTAAAGAATATGAAGAAACCGTAAATAAAGCAAAAGCATTACTCAATGCATTAAAATAATGAAAATTATACTAATAGACAACTATGATAGTTTTACTTTCAATCTGTTTCATTATCTTTCAAGTTTTAAAATTAATGTTGATGTTGTCAGAAATGATAAAATTACCGCTAAAGAAATTATTAAAAAAAAATACGATAAAATTGTTATATCTCCAGGCCCAGGTAATCCAAGTCAATCTGGCAATTGCATTAACATAGTTAAATCCCTGTATAAAGAAATTCCTATACTTGGCGTATGTTTGGGGCATCAAATAATTGGGCAAGTTTTTGGCTCTAAAATAATTCAAGCCAAAAAACTAATGCATGGAAAAACTAGTTTAATTAAATCAAATAGAACCGGAATATTAAAAAATTTACCCTCACACTTTGAAGCAACTAGATATCACAGCTTAATTATTGATAAAAATACTTTGTCAAACGAACTAGAGATTATAGCAGAAACACATGATGGAATTATTATGGGTATAAAACATGTTAAATATAATATCCACGGTGTTCAATTCCACCCAGAAAGTATAAAAACAATTATTGGTATTAAAATATTAAAAAATTTTATTAAATATAAAATATAATGAATAAATTTATAGAAAAAATTCAAGAAAATAAGGATTTAAACTTTAGTGAAAGTAAACAAGCATTTGAAATTTTGATGAGTGGTAATACCTCAGAAGATCAAATAATTAATTTTCTTGAAGCATTGTCTAATAAAGGTGAGGTTTCCGATGAAATTGCAGGTGGAATTTATACATTAAGAAAAAAGTCAAAAAGGGTTAATGTGGAAAATTGCGTTGATACATGTGGCACAGGTGGAGATGGGATGGATACACTAAATATATCTACAGCCTCCGCACTATTGCTAGCAAGCATGGGCATTAGAGTTGCAAAGCATGGAAATAAGGCTGTTTCTTCGAAATGTGGTTCTGGAGATGTTCTTGAAGCATTGTCTATAAAAATTAATTTAGAACCAAAACAAATTGAAGAACAAATAATTAAAAATAATTTTGGATTTATGTATGCCCCAAACTACCATGATGCGATGAAGTATGTAGGTCCCGCAAGAAAAAAAATTGGTAAAAGAACTATATTTAATATGATAGGTCCACTTAGCAGTCCTGCCTTAGTAAATAGACAGGTTGTAGGAGTTTATGATAAAAAATTACTTAAAATTTTTGCAGAAGCGTTAAAAAATCTTAATGTTAAATTTGCCTGGATAGTTAATAGTAATGATGGTTTAGATGAAATATCACCATACGATATTACAAATGTTGTTCAGGTTAAAAATGGAATAATTTCAGAATTAATAATAAATCCAAAAATATTAAATGTCGAGGCTAATAATTTTGAAGATTTAATTGGTGATGATCCTAAATTTAATGCAAATCAAATAATTGAAATATTTAAAGGTAAAGACAATGATTTTTCAAAAGCAGTTTGTTTAAATGCTGCCGCTGCATTGATTGTTTGTGAAAAATACCAAATATTTGAAGATGCTTATCAATTTGCTAGATCACATATTTTATCTGGTAAAACCTTTCTTCACTTAGAAAAGATACAAAATGGATGAAAATATATTAAGTAAAATAATTCAAAAAAAAATAAACAAGATAGACGTATTAAAAAAAACTACTTCTTTACAGTTGTTAAATGAAAAAATTAAAGAAAATTCTTTATTCATAGATTTTAAAAAAAAGATTCAAAATAATATTAATAATAATAAAATTTCTTTAATTGCTGAAATTAAAAAAGCTAGCCCTTCTGCAGGGATAATTATAGATGAATACGATCCAATAAAGATTGCTAAAATTTATCATAAAAATAATGCAACTTGTTTATCTATTTTAACAGAGGAAGATTTCTTTCTAGGAAATTTGATCCATATAAGTAAGGTTAAAGAAAAAATAAATTTACCTATACTTTGTAAAGATTTTTTTATTGATAAATTTCAAGTGCCTCTTGCAAAAAGTTATGGTGCAGATGCAATATTAATTATATTGGCTGGTGTATCGGATGATCTTGCTAACGAATTATATGAAGAGGCTTTAAAATTTAATATGTCAATAATTGTTGAAGTCCACACGATTGAAGAAGCTAAAAAAGCTCTTAACTTTAAAGAAGCATTGATTGGTATTAACAATAGAAACCTTAAAACTTTAAAGACAGATATAAATACAACTTATGATATTTATAATGTTTTAATTAGTCATACTGGCCCACTTATTTCTGAAAGTGGAATTAAAACAAAAGATGAACTTCTTGCCCTAAAGAACAAAACGGAAATAAAAACTTTTTTAATTGGTGAATCACTTTTAAAAAATTTGGATAATAATTCAATTTTTTCTGTTCTTTAATTGAATTAGCCCTTGTTTTAAACACTTTTTAGCTATTGCTCAAATATAAGAACACTTGTAGAACATATTTTGTACTTTATTTGTTCTTATGCTAACTAAAAAACAAAAAAACCTGCTTTTATATATCAACAAGAAGTTAAGAGCCTCTGGTGTGTCTCCTTCTTACGAGGAAATGAAAGATTCTCTAAATTTAAAATCTAAATCAGGTATTCACAGATTGATAAGTGCCCTAGAAGAAAGAGGGTTTATCAGAAGATTACCACATAAAGCGAGAGCTCTAGAGGTTATTAGACTTCCAGAAACAGCTTCGGCTAACGATATTTATAATAATTTTTCACCCAGTGTTATTAAAGGTGGTCTAGACACAGAAAATATTAATTCAAATGAAATAGATATACCAGTATTAGGAAGTATAGCTGCGGGTACACCAGTTGAAGCAATACAAAACGAGGTGTCTCGAATACCTCTTCCAAGTAACCTTGAAAAGAATGGACAATATTTTGGTCTTAAAGTCCAAGGCGATTCAATGATTGAAGCTGGTATTAATGAGGGAGATACAGTGATTATTAGAAGAGCTGACACCGCAGATAATGGAAAAATTGTAGTAGCTTTAATTGATGAACAAGAAGCAATGCTTAAAAGAATTAGAAGAAAGGGTAATACAGTCGCTCTTGAAAGTGCCAACAGAAATTATGAAACTAAAATATTTGGTCCTGATAGAGTAAAAGTTCAAGGTGTTTTGGTATCTTTATATAGAAACTTCTAAGAAAATAGTCTAAAATCATTTATGTCTAAAGTAGCAACAAGGTTTGCTCCCTCGCCCACGGGGGCTCTTCATATTGGTGGTGTTAGAACTGCTTTGTTTAATTGGCTATATTCAAAAAATAAAAAAGGAACTTTTCATTTAAGAATTGAAGATACTGATAAAGAAAGATCAAAAGATGAACATAAACTTCAAATTATACAGTCATTAAAATGGATAGGTATTGAGCATGATGGAGATTTGTACATTCAGTCAACTAAAATAAATGATCATATTAACGTTGCTAATGAATTGCTTAAAAATGGACATGCTTATAAATGTTACTGCTCAACAGAGGAAATTGAAGATCAAAAAAAGAGAGCTAAACAAAAAAAACTTCCCTATACATACAATAGAAAATGTAGAGAATTAAATGAAAGTGATGCCCCCAAAGATATTAAACCAGTAGTAAGATTTAAAAGCAAAATTGAAGGATCTTCAGTACTAAAGGACTTAGTACAAGGTGATGTTCAGATAGACAATATCACTATAGAGGATTTTATTATTCTAAGAAATGATGGTACTCCAACATACAATTTATCTGCTACTGTTGATGACCATCAAATGAATATGACACATATTATAAGGGGTGATGACCATAAGATAAATACTTTTAAACAAATTCAAATATACCTATCAATGAAATGGGAATTACCATCTTTTGCTCACATACCTTTAATACATACTTTGGAAGGCAAGAAACTGTCTAAAAGAGACAATGCGTCAACATTGGATGATTATTCTAAAATAGGAATAATGCCAAATGCCCTAAGGAACTATTTATTGAGGCTTGGTTGGTCTTATAAAGACAAAGAGATATTTACATTAGAAGAAAGTATTGAGCTTTTTAATCTTGAAGGAATAGGTAAATCACCATCAAAATTGGATATGAGCCGTATTTTATCAATGAATGAACATTATATTAAAACTATTGATGAAAATGAGCTTTATAAACATTTTGCAAAGTATTGTCATTTATATAAGGGGAAAATTAAATCTGATAAAGAAGAAAGAATTAAAACATCTTTAGCCTTTCTTAAAAACAAAGCCAAAACACTAGAGGACATATACAATAATGGTAAATACATAATCCTGGATGAGGTAAACTTTAATCCAGAAGATTTAAAACTTATCGATGATAAGGCAAAAAAAATTATATTTGAATTTACTAATAAAATTAAAACTATAAAGGTTATTAACAAAGAATCATTAGAGCCAATTATAAACGATCTAATAAAGTCTAATAAAACTAATTTCAAAAGTGTAGGACAGCCCCTGAGAGTTGCTTTAACAGGTTCAAGATTTGGACCAAGTATTTATGATATAATAATATCATTAGGTAAAGATGAGATTCAAAAAAGATTAGCAAGCAAGATACTTAGCTAAAACAGAAGATGCTTCCATTGAAGATGATGATTTTGACCTAATATCATTTAAAGTTTTATTACAAATGTTAACTTGATCCCTCATAAGATTTGGATTTTTTAAAAAATAAACGACAGAATTATAAATTTCCTTAGCATTACATTCGTCTTGTAATAATTCAGGGATAATTTCTTTATTATTTATAATATTTATAATGTTTGCATATTTTACTTTTATTAAAAATTTCATAATAAAGAAGTTAATAATATTCATTTTATAAATAATGATAGATGGAATATTAGCATTACAAATTTCAAGAGATACCGTACCAGATTTAGCCACAGCAAATAGAGAGTCTGATAAAACTTGAGATTTAATATTATCATCAGAAATTACTTGAGTGTTATTTAATGAAGTAATTTTTATAAAATTATTAATAAATTCTTGATTTTCATTAGTAGCATGGAAAATAAAGAGATAATCATTAAATTTTTTATTCATCAATTTAATAAAATCACATAAAATCGGAAGAAGAATACTAACTTCAGATTTTCTACTGCCAGCAAATATAGATATAATATTTTTATTTTTTGGAATTAATGAGGATAATTCAATCATAGGTTTTTTATCTTGCTCAAGTAAGGGATGGCCAACAAAAGTGTTAGAAATATTTTCTTTATCAAAGTATTTTTTTTCAAAGTTGAATAAAAGTAACATATGGTCCACAAATTTTTTAAAATTTTTAACTCTACCCTCTCTCCATACCCACACTTGTGGTGCAACATAATGAATTATTTTTATATTATTGTTAATTCTTTTAGCTTTTTCAGCAACTCTTAGTGTAAAGTCGGGACTATCCACTGTAAATAAAATATCAGGATTAAATTTAATAATTGCATCAACGGTATGATTGATTTTGTTTTTTATTTTAAAAATGTTTAATAGAACACTCGTAAATCCTAAATAAGTAATTTCATTAAGTTTAAAAATTGATTTTATACCTAGTGAATTCAGATGTCTTCCCCCAACACAAGAATATATTACATCAGGATTGGTAATTTTTAATTTTGATATGACGCTAGAAGCTAACTTGTCTCCAGATGGTTCGCCAGTTAATATAAAAATTTTTTTCATTTAACTGTTATAAAAATTTTATTTTTATTTGCGTAGTTAATTGATTTTATCTTATCCATAAAAATGTTTTGTTTTGACTTTAATATAATTCCCTTAACACCAGCTTTACGGCAATCTTTTAGTGTATCCAAACCTATAGTTGGTAAATCTATTCTCAAATCTTGTTTTTTTTTGGGAAATTTAATCAGTATAGCCTCAGAGTTTTTAGACTTTTTTATTGATTGGAGCATTTTTTTTGTTCCTTTTGAAGTTTCTTTGGCGATGATACTAGAATTTCTAACCACTAAGCCCTGAACATGATTGTGGGAACTAATACCTGTTAATGTTTTAATACCAATGATTATTGAAACGTAATCATTTTTATTGGGTTTAATTTTTGTATAATTACCCTTTGTCAAACTTAGATCTGGGCTATATTTAATCGAACTTACAACTTTTATATTTTCTTTTGCTAATATTTTAATTATTGTTTTTAAGATTGCTGCATCTCCTAGTTTTGATGCTCTTAAAATTTTAGACATATGGTATAAACCTGTAAAATCTAATTTTAGTTTAGAAAAAATAGGTTTATTAATTTTACCTGCGAAAAGTACACTTTTGCACTTTTTTTTTTTGATCAAGTTTATGATCTTTCCAAATTGACCGATTGAAATAGAATATGAATTCTTATCCCTTTTAAAATTTTTTTTATTTGACAGGTCTATTATAAAGTAGGAAATATTTAATTTTTTTATTTTCGTAAGTATTTTTTTTGGAAAATCACTATCACCGAAAAATAATCCTATCATTTTATTTTGAAAATGGAGTACAAATTGGGCGTTTTTTATCTTTATTTATAAAATCAACCACATCTTTAATTAAAGGATTGTCTTTAAAAGAAGCATTTAAACTTTTAAGATTATCTGTTAATTTCTTAGTCTTAAAAATTTCCTTATATGCTTCAGATAAAGAAATAATAATTTTATTGGGTATATTTTTTCTTCTTAAACCTATTAAGTTTAAACCTTGAAGAAAATTTCTATTTCCAATAGAAAGACCATAAGGAATTACATCATTTAGAACTCCTGTCATGCCACCAATCATTGCCATTTTACCAATTCTAGTGAACTGTTGTACGGCTGAGT
>Ga0208646_1000568_pt1 | contig 22728 bp, 25 predicted proteins | sample AntAceMetag02UK8_FD_184762 | JGI IMG/M metagenome (GOLD analysis project Ga0208646, IMG submission 184762) | Saline lake microbial communities from Ace Lake, Antarctica - Antarctic Ace Lake Metagenome 02UK8 (SPAdes) (version 2) | ecosystem: Environmental > Aquatic > Non-marine Saline and... | reverse complement strand
GGAGCTCCATTCTGATTGGGCAATGCCTTTCCATAAAGGCCAGTAACGACTGTTGTTATAGGATGCATAGCCTCGTCAATTCTTAATCCTTCTCTGTAAGGCCAATTTAAAACTGGATATCTCTGGCCTTTCATCTGTTCAGGGTCATAAACACTTTCAAATTCAACAAATTTAGCAGTATTTTTGATAGATACTTTGCTAAGTAATTTACTTAGAGAAAATCCCATCCAAGGAATAACCATAGACCAACCCTCAACACACCTAAGCTTGTAAATTCTTTCTTCGGAAGGAAACAAAGAAATTATTTCTTCAGCTGAAAGTGTAATTGGATTGTCTACTTCACCTTCAATAGTAACACTCCAAGGTTTAGTAACAAATTCTTGTGAATTTTTGAAAGGATCACCTTTTCCAGTCCCAAACTCATAATAGTTATTATAAGTAGTGATATCCTTATATGAAGTTAGTTCATTTCTATTTTGTGAATAAGCATTGTTTAAAAACGGTATACTACTTAAGGATAATGAACCTACACCTAAGCCAATAGATTTAATAAACTTTCTTCTTTTATTGTATATTTGTTCAGGTGTTATTTCTGAATGTTTATATTTTTTCATTTTTAATAGGATTACCTTTTAGCCACTCACTTTGTTCAGTTTTATAATGTTCTTTTTTCCATATAGGAGATCTTTTTTTAATTTCTTCAATAATATATCTAGATAATACATAAGTTTCATCTCTATGTTTACAGGCAACTGCAATAATAATACTAGTTTCACCTAGTCCTACATAACCTTTAATATGTTCTATAAATACTGCTTTATCGATAATTTTTAGTTTTACAGTGGTTTCTTTATAAATTTCATCAAAGCTTTTTAATACTAATTCGTCATGACTATCATAAGTTATTCCAACAACTTCTTTATTTTCATTAATATTTCTAACCGTACCATTAAAAATAATGGATGCACCATATGAGAAAGATTTTATAAATGCTTCTGCTACAGAAGTTTTTATTTTGTTTTTTTTGATATCTATTATTTTTGTATGTAGCATCAACCACCACCTATTGGAGGTATAATCCCAATTTTTTGATCTTTTATAATTTTAAAGTCATCATTGATAATATTATTATCTTCTGAGCAAAAAACAGAATTTTTTACAATTTTAATAAAACTCTCATTACCCTTAAAGTTTTTATCTAAATAATTAATTATTTCTTTTCTAAAATCTTTAATTTCAAGCTGTCTTTTAATATCAAACTCTAAGTGATCTTTGTTACTAAAGTCTCTACTCGCACCAAAAAGTTCAAGTTTAATTTTCATTTTTTAATTTTAGATGAAAATTTTAAATCTTCATTATTAAAATTATCTTTATTTTGATCAATAAAATGATCCATAATTTCTAACTTCTCATTTTCAAATTCTGTAACCTTTCTAGCTTCTAGGTTAATGTATAAGGAAAGCCACTCTATAGAGGCTGAAATTTTTTTTGTTTTTTTTTCAATCATTTCAAGTTTTAAATGTAGTCTTTTTTTATCATGATCAAAAAAGGTAAGCATGATATCCACTTCATCTTCTTGTTTTATTTCACTAATATATTTAGTATTGGTTTCAACTACCATTGTGCTCCTCTTTTCATTTTTAGCTGAGTCGGCACCCATTTTAAATTTTTCAAGCATTACCTCAAGAGCTTGATCAAATATTAAAATATAATAAGCCATATTGAGATGATTATTATAATCAACCCATTCTTTAATTATCTTTTGTGATTTTAGAAAAAAGGACACAATAAACTAAAAGATATCTTTTAAAAATTCTGGTAAGCCATCAGGATTAGTCCATAAACCACTTTTTCCACCTTCTTTAATCAGTAGCTTAACATTATCAATTTTAAGATGTGGATTTACAATTTTACTTAGATCGTAAATAGTTATTAGTGCTGTATTAACACCCATAATAGCTTCCATCTCTACACCAGTTTTTGCAACAGCAGAGACAACACAAAAAACTTCTAATGAAGCGTCTTCATCATGCATGATAATTTTAGTTGCCGTATGATCTATTGGAAGTGGGTGACATAGTGGAATCAATTCACTTGTTTTTTTAACACCTAAGACTGCTGATACCTCAGCTAAAGTGATAGGATCACCTTTGGGCATTTCTTTATTTTTAATTAGGTTAAAAACTTCTTTTCCTACATAAATTTTACCAGAAGCCAATGCTCTTCTAAATGTTTCTTTTTTTGATGAAACATCAATCATGTTAAATGAGTTTTTTTTAAAAATTTCCTTAGCCCAATCTTTTAATTTTTCTTCATTTATCACCTTTAAGTTTTCCATTTATCCTCCAGTAGTTGATAAATTTGGAGTAATTCCAGTATCTCCAAGCTCTAAATAATGTGACTCTTTTTTAAGGTGTAATTGTTTAATTATTAGATTTACAAGTTCATCTTTTTGAGCATCGTCTTGCAATAAATGCCTAATACTAATTCCAGTATTACCAAATAAACATAATCTTAAATCACCTCTAGAGGTAACTCTCAATCTATTACATGTTTGACAAAAATCTTTAGTGTAGGGAGCGATTAATCCAAATTTCCCCTTAAATTCCGGATGTATAAAATTTAATGAAGGACCTGCATCTTTCCCATATGTTTGAGGGATCCAGTTATTTTTTTCTAAAAAATCTTTGAATATTTTAGAGGAAACATGATTTTTCTTAAAATACTCTAAATTATCACCTGTTTGCATTAACTCTATAAATCTAAAATCAATATTGTTATCTTTTATAAAATTTCCAAATTTTTTAAAATCTTTATGTGTATCGTTGATGCCTTTAAGTAAAACAGCATTAATTTTTATATTTTTGAAATTTAATTTTTGTAAAATCTTTATACCTTCTAAAATTTCTTCAAGTCTGTCATGTCCAGTTAGTCTTTTAAAGGTTTCCCTATTTAAACTGTCTATACTAATATTTATTCCATCCAAACCAGCTTCAGATAATTGTTCTGCAATTTTATCCAAACGATAACCATTAGTCGTCATTGTTACTTTGGGTATATTAGAATTTTGCTTCATATTTTTAAGGATATCAAAAAAGTCTTTTCTAACTGTTGGTTCTCCACCAGTTAATCTAATTTTACAAACACCTAATTCAGATAAAGCTTTTGTCAATCTTGATATTTCTTCTGCAGACATAAAACTTCTCGTATCTCCAGGTGTCTTTTTATATCCTTGTGGTAAACAATAAGTACAGCTGTAATTACACACATCTGTAATTGATAATCTTATGTAGGGGAATTTTCTTCCAAAAGTATCACTTAGTGTTTTCATCTTATTTTTATTATATTATATTATAATAATAATATATGAGCAAAATTATTACCAAGGCTGAAGTAGATCTATTCAAAAAAGATGGTGCAGTCTTAATTAAAGACAAGTTTGATAACGCATGGATTGAAAAGTTAAAAAAAGGAATTAAAAAAGGTAAAGAAAGTCCTAGTCCAAGATTTGTAAATCACACAAAAGATCAAAAACTACCTGGATATTATGAGGATTTTTGGACCTGGAATTTACATGAAGAATTCAAAGATTTTGTATTTAATTCACCAACTCCCAAAATTGCAGCAGAACTTTTAGAAGCACGAAAGATTAATTTAGTGATGGATAATTGGTTTTTCAGGGAAGCAGGGTCGAAGTCATCACCACCTTTTCATCATGATATTTCATATTTTGATTTTGAAGGATCTATGTGTGTTTTATGGATACCACTTGAATCGGTTAAAAAAGAAGATGGTATAGCTTGGGTTAAAGGTTCACATTTATGGGATAAACTATTTTTAAGAACACGCTTTAATGATGGTCATCAAGTTGATGGAGAGGCTGGAGTTGTTAATGGAAAAAAATATGAATTAACTCCTAACATATTAAAAAATAAAGATGATTATGAATTTTTACAATGGGATCTGGAAGTTGGTGACTGTATTTATTTTGATATTAGAACATTACATGGGGGATTAAATACTGTTACACCTAAAAAAGATGTTCATAGATACACATTAAGAATGGCAAAGGAAAATTCTAAAATTATTTATAGAGGAGATTGGGCTAGAGAAGAAAGAGCTATAATGGAAGAAAATGGTTATAAAAATGGGGATGATTTATCTGGAAAAATGTTTCCAATCCTCTATGAGTCAAATTAATCTCTATAAGAAAAATTTAATGCTTTATAACCTAACAGATTCTCTTGTTAATTTTTCAATATAATCCATTAACTTATCTGATTTTTCCTGTGCTAATTTAATATTGCTGTTTGAAATAGCATCACATACGTTGGAGTGCAATTTGGCAATAATGGTTAAATCATCTGACATTCCTTTATTGTGATGAAACCAAAACCTTCTAGATAATCCTCCAACAGTTCTAATAGACCTTCTAACGAATTCATTATCACAGGACTCGGAAAGTAACTCGTTCATTTCCTTATCTAATTTTATAAACTTTGTATTATCTTTATTTTTGCATAGGCGCATAGCCCTAGATATTTCTTTAAATTTTTTTTTATGAGCCTTTGTTGAATTTTTAGCAGATAATTTTGCCATTAATCTTTCGATTTCTCTTCTTACCTGTATGAGGTCTAATTGATCATTAATATTAATTTCCGTTACAAGCAAACCTTTTCTAGGGAGAACTTTAACAAGTCCTTCTCTCGACAGTCTTTGAATCGCCTCTCTAATTGGAGTTCTTCCACATTTTAAATCTTTTTCTAAAAAACTTTCTGTCAAAAAAGTCCCAGGCTTAAAGTCTAATTTTACGATTTTTTCTTCAATGATTGAGTATAATTTTTCAGCTAAAGTTTTTGTCATAATCTGCATTTCATAATTTTATTATGTATTTTTTATTTTTATACACACTTATGTATAGTAATTAACGTTCTATTATACTGCATTATAAAAATATTTATCCTTGACAAATTATCGATATGTTAATTTTATACATAATATATAAATATATTACTAATATATTACTATGAATGAAAACGTCTTAAAAGTTAAGAGAACTATTAAAGAAATTACAAACTCGAAGACATCGGGTGAAAAAATGGTTTATACTTCTGTACCTGATTATACATCTGCAAGTTGGGCAGAAGCCGCAGGAGCAGATGTTTGTGTTGTTGGAGATTCATTAGCAATGGTCGCTCATGGTCATAAGAGCACAATACCTGCTACGATGGAAATGATGGTTATGCATGCTTCAGCAGTAAGAAAAGGTGCTCCTAATACATTTGTTTTAGGATGTATGCCTTATCAAAGTTATAATACTGTAGATAATGCATTAAAGAATGCAACGAGATTTATGCAAGAAGCAGATTGTGATGCGGTTAAGCCTCAAGGAGGAAAATCACAAGCACATATATTAAAAGCATTAGTAGACTCAGGTATACCAACAGCATCTCACATTGGATTAACCCCACATACTATCGCAATGTTTGGTGGATTTAAGTTACAAGGCAAAACGGCTAACGAAGCAATGAAAATTTTAGAAGATGCATTAGCTATACAGGATGCTGGATGCTTTATGTTAGAGTTTGAAGCAGTTCCAGGAAAGATTGCCAAAATAATATCTGAGCAACTAGAAATTCCAACCATAGGAATTGGAGCTGGTAATGGCACAGACGGACAAATACTACTTTCTTATGATTTGCTTGGTGTGTTTACAGATTTTAAACCAAAGTTTACAAAACGATATACAAATTTAACCGAGGTTGCAGTAAAGGGTTTAAAAAAATATGTTGAAGAAGTTAAAAATGGAAAATTTCCAGATGACGACCATACCTATTCTGTTTCAGATAAAGAGTATGATAAATTTCTATCTCTAGTAGAAAAAAGAAAACAATTATAATAAGTTTTTCATATATCACTGATATATCACTTGTTGACACAATATTTTTAAAGATACATAATCTAACCTTAACTAATAGAGGAGAGAGAAAATGATTAATCAATTAAAGAAAATTGTATTTGGTTTCATTGCAATAACTTTAGCTTTTGCCACAAATTCTTTTGCTGCAGATAAGCATAAGTTTAAAATGGCTGCTAGTTGGGGTGGTGGACCATTAATGGAAATTGGTGCAAAAGGATTTGCATCTAACGTTGCTAAATTGTCCAATGGAAGAATACAGATTGAAGTTTTTCCATCTGGAACTTTAGGGCCTGGATTAAAGGTATCTGAAACAGTAAAAAATGGTGTTGCAGATATGGGACACACATGGATGGGATATGATTGGGGTAAAGATAAAACAGCAGTACTTTTTGGTGGATATGCCGGTTCAAGTGATACAGAAAAAATGCTACATTGGCTATACAGAGGTGGTGGATTAGAGCTTCAAGCTGAATTTAGAGATCAAAAATTTGGTTTAATCTCAATGCCATTATTTATAAGAACAGCTGAAGTTTTTTTACATTCAAGAAAACCAGTTAGAACCTTAAAAGACCTTAAAGGTCTTAAGTTAAGAACTGCTGGCGCGTGGTTAGAAATTTCTAAAGGAATGGGGGCTTCTCCTGTGACTATGCCTGGTGGCGAAGTTTATACTGCTTTAGAAAGAGGTACAATTGATGCAACAGAATGGGGAACACTTTGGGAAAACAAATCACCAGGATTTGATAAGGTTACCAAATATGTAATCATTCCAGGTGTACATCAACCTACAGCACCATTTGAGTTACTTATAAATAAGAAAGCTTGGGGTAAATTATCTAATGAAGATAAGCAGCTTGTAAAAGATGCTGCCTTTATGACAACAATGGACTCTTGGTTAACTATTGGCGATGAAGATGCTAAAGCATTAGAGTACTTTAAAGCTAAAGGTAATGAGATAATTGAGTTAGACGCTGAGGTCCAATACGCTGGTAGAGAAGCTGGTTTAAAATGGGCAGCTGGTGTTGCAAAAGAAAATGCTTATTTCAAGAAAATTCTTGATCATCAAAATGCATATTTTGCTACATGGAAAGACTCCAATAAATATAGAAACGTAAAAGTTCGTTAATTAACTAAAAACTAAAAGCTCCAGTACTAATATAAAATTTAGGACTGGAGTTTAATTTTAATACTAAAAAATTGAAAAAATTAATCAAATATTTGGAATTATTAACTTGTATTCCGGGATATATAGCGTCTGCTTTAATAATACCTTTGGTAGTAGCAACTTGTTATGAAGTTTTTTCTAGATATTTATTTGGAAACCCAACTATATGGGCGTATGAATTTGGATATTTGCTTATGGGATTTCATTTTTTGTTGGGAGGAGCTTTAACTTTAAAAAAACAATCACATATAAGAATTGATATATTTTATAACAAAATGAAAAAAAAAACTAAATCTATAGTAGATTTAACTCTTTATTTGTTTCTTATAATTCCATGTTTAAGCATACTATCTCTAAGACTTTTAGAACACGCACAAAGCTCATTTTTAAGTGGTGAAACAACAGGGCAATCAGCTTGGAACCCTTTAATTTGGCCAATGCATTTTATTATATTTGTAAGTTTTTTTATTCTATTCCTGCAGGTAGTTGTGGAATGTCTTAAAGCTATAATTTCTATAAAAGAAAATAAGGAAAAAATATAATGCTCTCCTTATTGATGTTTCCAGCTTTATTTTTACTTATTTTTTTAGGTTTTCCTGTCGCTTTTTCATTGATAGGAAGTGCATTCATTTTTGGAATTTTCACTTTTGGAGATGCAGTTTTTTTTCAATTTATATCCAAAATTGAGGGCATAGCATCTAACTTTATATTGGCTGCTGTACCATTATTTGTTTTCATGGGATCTATGCTCGAAAGATCTGGAATTGCCCAACAACTTTTCAGCGCCATACACATGTGGACTAGAAGATTGCCGGGTGGTTTAGCTATAGGAGCTATAATTATGTGCATAATTTTTGCAGCTTCAACTGGTGTAATAGGGGCAACGGAATCTGTTGTAGGCTTGTTAGCAATTCCTGCAATGTTAAAACATAAATACTCTCATTCTTTAATATCTGGAACTATTTGTGCGGGTGGATCACTTGGAACAATTATTCCTCCTTCTGTTGTTGTTGTTGTATTAGGACCAATAGCAGATGTTTCTATTGGAGATTTAATGGTTGGAATGATTTTTCCAGGGTTAATATTGGCTGCTTTATATATTATTTATATTGTTATATTGTGCATCTTTAGACCAGAAAATGGACCAACAATTACTGAAGAAGATGAGATAGATAGATTATCATTTAATCAAAAAATATTTATTACCTTTAAAGCTTTAGTACCTCCTTTGTTAATGATATTTTCTGTATTAGGATCGATAATGTTGGGGTGGGCAGCACCCACGGAAGCTGCTGCATTAGGGGCTGCAGGAGCATTGATTTTATCTGTAATCTATAAAAAATTTACTCTTAAAACTTTTAAAGAAGCTCTAATTAAAACTATTACTATCACTGCAATGATAATGTTTATATTAATGGCAGGCAGTTTGTTTACAGGAGTTTTTGCAGCAACAGGAGGAATGTCTTTGATGAAAGAAATAGTAAATTCCTTCAATTTATCACCATGGTTTTTATTGTTTGCTTTTTTAGGAATAATTTTTATTGCAGGTTTTTTTTTAGAATGGATATCAATATTATTAATCTTTATTCCAATATTTATACCTTTGATAGTACAAGTGGGTTTTGACCCAGTATGGTTCTGTGTACTAGTTTTGATAATGATCCAAACAAGTTATTTGACACCACCTATGGCACCTGCAATTTTTTATTTAAGAGGCGTTTCCCCAGCAGAAATAACACTATCCTCAATGTATAAAGGAGTAATGCCTTTTGTATTAATTCAAATAGTTGCCCTCATAGTAGTTCTGCTATTTCCAGAGACAGTAACGTGGCTACCAGAAAGGTTACTTGGTTTTGAAGGTCAGTAATATATCAGATATTGACATTATTAGTTTTTATAGGCAATATAATTTTAGTTTATAATTATGCTGACAAAAAAAATATTTAACAATCCATCAAAAATCTTAACAAAAAATCAAAGAGAAGAATATTTTGAAGAAGGTGGGGTTAAGATTGATGAAGTTTTAAATAAAGCTTGGCTTGATAAAGCAAAGTTCTCTGTAGAAAAATTTATTGAAAATAGTAAAGTATTATCTGTTTCAAACACTGCATATGACCTTCAGAAAGATCACACATTTGAAAATCCGAAATTAAGAAGAGTGTCTAGCCCTTGTGATTATAGTAGTGATTTATGGAAATTGCTTTTAGATGGTCCCATAGGAGATATTGCAGAAGATTTATTAGGCCCTTGTGTCAGATTCTATCAATCAAAACTTAATTTTAAAAATCCAAAAGGTGGAACTGAGGTAAAATGGCATCAAGATAAACCATATTTTCCTCATACAAACGATTCTGTGTTAACCATTGGAGTATATCTTGAAGATTGCGATGATTTACAAGGACCACTTGAAATTATAACTGGATCTCATAAAAAAGATGTTTTTTCACACTACGATCAATCAAAATGGATAGGAAATATAAATGATAAGGATTTATCAAAAATAGATTTATCAAAAAATAAAATTTTAAAAGGTAATGCTGGATCAATTACCATTCATAACTATAGAACAATTCATGGTTCTAAACCTAATAACTCCAAAACATCAAGACCACTTATGCTCTATGTTTTGAGCTCAGGTGACTCAGTTCCATTTACTCCCCAACCATTAAAATCAAAATATGAACAAACAATTGTAAGGGGTATCTATGATAACAAAATACATTGTGACGCAGGAGACTATCAAGTACCACCTAATTGGAATAATGGATATTCATCAATTTTTGCAATTCAACAAAAAGAAAAGAATTAATAGACATTGACTTCAACAAGGAATCAGTGATATATTACAGATATATTAAAGGAGAAAAAAATGAGTGCAGAAAATTTAAATGATAATCTAGAGTTAAAAACTGGAAATTTTTACGAGGGTCAAAAAGAATTTAGAAAAAAATATAGGGATAACCTTAAAGGTTGGTATAATGGCTTTGTCCATCTAGTAATGATATTTTCAATTGGTGTAGCTGCAATATATTATTTTAAATCGCACATATCTAATGTAATTTGGTGGGAGTGGTTTATTGTACCAGTTACAATAATTGGTGCAAATTTATTTGAATGGTGGATACATAGATTTGTAATGCACAAGCCTAGACCTTTTCCAGGAGCCAAAGCTATTTATTCAAGACACACTTTACAACACCATCAATTCTTCACTGAACAAGAAATGAGGTTTGCTGGACAGCATGATTGGAGAGTTACTTTATTCCCCCCATATGCTTTGGCTATTTTTATAGCAGTATTATCTGCGCCAGGTGTTTTGGTTTTAAGCTGGATGATATCGACAAACGTTGGTTGGTTATTTATTTGTTCTACTACATCATTTTATTTACTTTATGAAATTATGCATTTTTTCTGCCATGTTAAAGATAATGTGGTTGTAAGAAATATGCCTTTTATAAATACAATTAGAAGACATCATGCTGCACACCATAATAAAGGGATTATGATGGGCTTGAATATGAATTTAACATTTCCTTTTGGAGATTGGTTATTTGGAACTTCTGATCTTAATAGGGGACTTCTAGGGCACTTCTTTAACGGATATAGTACAAAGTACGTAAAAGAAGAAGTTCTAAAAGCTAAACATAAAAGTAATTAATTTTTTTAAGGCATAATTAAAAGGGTTAAATGCCAATAAAAATAAAAATCTCTCTAACAATTTACATTATAATTATAGCTATATCTGTAATGTTTTATGAAAAATTGTTAGGACAACCTGAATTAATATATACGTTAATTTTTGTAACAACATTAATGATTATAGGTATTTGGATATTTCCAGAAGTAGTTACAAAAAAAACTACTTCAGAGGTTGAGGAAAATCAAAGAGAAAAAGAAGAAAGTAATAATTAATAAATTAATATCAAATATCTTAGCTAAAAAAATTCTAAAATTTATTTATTTCGTCAACTTCCAATTCTTTCAAACTGGAAGTTAATAAAAATACCTAACCAGCGGGTTTGTAGCCAGCCATAGCTTTAGCGGCAAGCTCTGCTGCTTTATTCATATCCATCTCTTCAAGAATAACCATATTTTCTACTGTGCCACTAGCTTCAACAGCTAATTTTATACCAGCAAAATTTTCATAAGGCATGTCTCCTGAAGTGACTGCAACAAAATCATAAGGACCTCTCGTAATATAAAAAGATTCAAAAGTTCCACCTACTGCTTCAGTTAATGCTTTTACAGCAGTTGATCTATCTTGCTTAGGGTTTTTCATAAAACCTTGGAAGGCCTTTGCTGTATAATTACCCATTACAATATATTTTTTCATAAGTTTCTCCTTTATTAATTTGCTAGATTTAATCATATTTGTTAAAGATTTGGACAATTATTTTTTAAAATCAACTCAAGGTTTAGCAAATTATGTACGAAAAATTTGGACAATTTATCGATGGCAATTGGTCACCCTCTTCTAGTAAGGAAACTTATGAAGTTATCAATCCAGCTACAGAAGAAGTTTTAGGTCATGCATCGAAAGCTACACCTGCAGATGTTGATAAAGCATTAAAATCTGCTGAAAAAGGATTAAAAGTTTGGAAAATAATAACACCATGGGAAAGATCTTATATTCTAAGACGTATAGCAGATAAGCTTCGAGAGAAAAAAGACGTACTGGCTAAATGGATGACTTTAGAAAATGGAAAACCTTTAGCAGAAGGTGTTGGTGAAACAAATGGAGCAGCAGATATTTTTGAATGGAATGCTGAAGAGACAAAAAGAATTTTTGGTCAAACTATTGAAAGTAGATTTGAAGACACAAGAGTACATGTTTATTATCAGCCAGTTGGAGTTGTAGCAGCATTATCACCTTGGAACTTTCCACTTATTTTAGCAGCTAGAAAGATATCAACTGCACTTGCTGCAGGTTGTTCGGTAATTATCAAGCCTGACACAATTACACCTGGTGTAGTGATGGAGTTAGTTGATATTTGTAGAGAATGTGGGGTTCCACCAGGAGCAGTTAATCTTTTATCAGGTGATCCACCAAGTATAGCTTCTCAATTAATTCAATCAGATATAGTTAAAAAAATTTCGATTACTGGATCTTTAAGGGTTGGAAAACTAATTTTAAAACAAGCTGCTGATAAAGTTCAAAGAGTAACAATGGAATTAAGTGGTCATTCTCCTTTTATAGTTTTTGATGATGCCAATGTTAAAAAAGCAGCTGATATGGCTATTGCTGCAAAATTTAGAAATAATGGACAAGTTTGTATTTCTCCTAATAGATTTTACATTCATGAATCAAAAAAAGAAGAATTCATAAATTTATTTATTGAGAAAACTAAAAAGTTAAAAATTGGAAATGGAATGGATCCAGACACTCAATTAGGTCCATTAACAACTCAAAAAAGATTAAATGAAGTTGAGGAATTAGTTGAAAAAACTAAACAAGAAGGTGCTAAAGTTTTATTAGGTGGAAAAAGACCAGCAGGCTTTAATAAAGGTTTTTATTATGAGCCAACAGTTTTTGATGATGTAAAAGATGATTATACCATTATGAAACAAGAACCATTTGGACCATTAGTTCCGATGTTGTCATTTAAATCTTTTGATGAAGTTATTGAAAGAGCCAATGATAATGACCTTGGTTTATGTAGTTATGTTTGTACTAATTCTTTAGAAACAGCGCATCTTGCATCAGAAAAATTAGAAACAGGATCTGTAGCAGTTAATACTGGAGCGGTTGCAATTGCCGAAGCACCATTTGGTGGAATTAAACAAAGTGGATACGGTAGAGAAGGTGGGTCAATGGCTATAAAAGATTACCTTAATGTTAAATACACTCACATGGGTATTAAAGGTTAGTTATTCTATTATTATAAAGTCTGATTTATATTTATCAGTAAGTGTCAGACCTAATCCAGGTAAGTCATCTTTTAAATCTATAAAACCATTTATTGGAGTGGGATCTCCCTCAAAGATATAATAAAATAACTCATTACCAATTTCTACATCATGTACTGGGAAGTATTCTGAAATAGGGCAATTTACATTTGCCATTGTTAAATGATAATTATGCATTTGGCCTGCATGCGGAACAACAGGAACCTGATATGCTTCAGCTAACGCATTAATTTTTTGAGCAGCAGTTATACCACCAACTCTATTAGTGTCGTATTGGATATAACTTATTGCTTTTAAATCTAATAATTGTTTAAAACCAAATAAGCTAAACTCATGCTCGCCACCGGAAATAGGTATCATGTTCATATTATTAAGTTCTGCATACCCGTGAATATCATCGGCTATTACAGGCTCTTCTAACCATCTTGGATTAAACTTCATTAATTTAGGCATCATTCTTTTAGAATAGTCTAAATTCCAACCCATATAACATTCAAGCATTAGATCCGCATCTTCTCCTATAACCTCTCTTACAGCTTCAACTAATTGAATATTATTTTTCATTCCCTCAGGTCCATCTTGTGGTCCCCACCCAAATCTCATTTTATACATATTGAAACCTTGACTTTTATAAAGTTCAGCTTCTTTTTGAAGTTCATTTAGTGGCTGACTGTAAAGTTTAGATGCATAAACAGGAATTTTCTCTTTTGTTCTTCCACCCAATAATTTGAAAACAGGTTTTTTTGTTATTTTTCCAATAATATCCCAAATAGCAATATCAATTGCTGAAATCGCCGTCATACCAACGCCTTTTCTTCCCCAAGCTAAAGTTCTTCTATACATTTTTTCCCAAATGTAAGCATAATCAAAAGGGTCTTCACCAATGACCAATGGCTTTAAATATACATCGATAGTTTTTTTTGTAACTTGAGGCGCCAAAGCTGCGTTACCAATTCCGATAACCCCATCATCTGTCTCAATCTCGCAAACCAACCATTCATGAAATCTAAAAGAGCCCATTGCATCTGATTTTTCATAAAGTACATCAGAAGCATTTGTACAAAAGTTTTTTTGAGGAGGAACAGTTTTACCTTTCCATTGATAAACAGTAGTTTTGATACTTTTAATTTTAGTCATTAGATTTATTTTCAGCCATTGTTAATGCAATTTTAAAAGAATTTAAAGTAGGTTCTAAATTAGCCTCATTTTTTCCAGCAATATCAAAGGCAGTTCCATGTGCTGGAGTTGTTATTGGAACTGGCAAGCCACCTTGAACAGTAACACCCCTATCAAAGCCAAATGCTTTTAAACCAGATTGTAGTGCATCATGATACATACCAACAATACAGTCATGTTTTTTATTTTTAAAAGCAGTAATAAAAGACGTGTCACATGGTAGTGGACCATCAGCATTAATACCCAAACTTTTAGCTAGTTCAATAGCTGGAATGATTTCATCTTTTTCTTCTGTTCCAAATTCTGCATGGGGGTTAAGAGCTTGAACGGCAACTCTAGGGTTTTTCACACCATTAAGTATCATCGCTTCATTAATCAATTTAATGGGCTTAATAATTTTTTCTTTTTTTATATGTGAAGGAACTTCGCTAATGGGTATGTGAGAAGTAACCCGAGCAGTCCAAAAATTGTCCACAACATTAAATTCACAAAAAAAATTTTTTACTTTTAATTTTTCAGCCATTAAATGAAGTTCATCAGAAAACTTATTACCTCCCAGTTTTAAACTTGTTTTATTAAAGGGACCAAAGTTAATTGCATCAATTTTATTTTCTTTTGCTAAATCTAATGCCAAATTTAAAGCATTCAAAACACTCTCACCTGATTCTTTTGAGCATTCAGATAATTTATAGGTATGATTTTTACCATTAGAAATATCTAGGAAAAATTTATCTCTATTTTCAAAATTAATTTGATCAAATTTTTCTACAACTTTTAAATCATGTGATTTTCCAGAAATTTTATTTCCATTTTCTAAAATATTTTTTTCACCAATCACTACAATATTAGCTTTACCGGTAATTTTTTCTGTTAATAATTTTGAAATTAGTTCAGGCCCTATACCCGATGGGTCACCTAGTAGTAAAGCAATTTTTTTTTTATGTTTCATTATTATTTATTGTACTTAATTATTTTTTACGGTAGCTTTTTACTTGTGTGATATTTATATTACAAATATTAAATAATAACAAACGAGAGGGAAATAATGAATAAAACATTTAAAGCTTTTTTAGTTACTGCTTTTGTAGTAGCTGAATTTTTTGTGATTGCATTACCTTTAGTAACTACGTCTGCGAAAGCAGATGGTGCTATTCAAGCAATTACGCACGCAGGTTTTGGTGGTGGTACTGATGTAACTACTAGAATGATGCTTTTAAGAGCAAGAAGAGTTCTTAAGCAAGATATGCAATTAGTTAACAAAAAAGGTGGTGGTGGAGCTGTATCCATGGATTACATGATGAGCTTACCTGCTGATGGTCAACACACTTTAACTTGGACTACTGGTCATGCTGTTTCTATGGCACTAGGTAAAACAAAAGTTAAATTAAGTGATATGCAACCTTTAGCAAGAGGAACTGATGATCCTCAATTATTTGTTGTTAATTGTAAAGCTGACATTAAAGACGCTAAAAAATTCATTAGTGTTCAAAAATCAAAGTCACTTAAGTATGGAACAACTCATACAGGTGGAATTGACGATGTAAGTGCTATTGCTTTTACAAAAAAAGGTGGATTAAAAGATCCTACTATCGTTGCATACAAAGGTGTTGCGCCAATTAAAACAAACTTAATCAAGGGAGATATTGATGTGGGTGTTTTAAATTTAGGTGAAGCGTTAACAGAGATTAATGAAGGAACATTGTGTGTTTCTGTAGTTCTTGCAAACGAAAGAATGGCTAAAATTGGAGATTCTCCAACAGCTAAAGAATTGGGAATACCGGTTTCTTTATCTACTGTGAGAGGATTTGTAACCAAAAAAGGTGCTCCTGCAGCAAGAGTTAAAGAGCTTGAAGCTGGAATGATGAAAGCTATGGGACATAACTATTACAAAAATTTCTTAACTGAAATTGGTCTTGATGACACTAGTGTAGTTGGTGCTGATGAGTGGGGCAAGCAAATGGAAGAAATGCTTAAAGAAATGACTGCTCAGCTAAAAGCTTTAGGTTACCTTAAGTAATTAAAGATAGTACATTTTTAATATGAATAATGTACTAAAGAAAAAAAGGGCAAACAAAAGTAGTTTGCCCTTTTTTTTTAAAAGTTCTTTTAAAGTATCTTTTATAATAATATTAATCTCATTAATTTTACTAATAACAACATTCACATTTGATGCAGTTCCACCAATTTTAAACAGAGGTATTCAACCTGCTACATTTCCTAAAGCATTATTGATTTTAATAATTTTTTTAACATCAGTTATTTTTTATTTATCAATTAAAACACCTTGGAAAAAAGAGAATAAGTTGCCCAAGTCATTTTTTATAACACTGGTAGCTTTTGTTTTGTTTTTGGTTATTGCAAAAACATTAGATTTTTTCTTGGCTATTGCAGTTTTTTCAGCTTTAGTTTCATATCATTGGGGAGAAAAAAGAATAATTTATCTTTTAATTGTTAGTATATTTTTTCCAATAATTGTATTTATTTTCTTTGAAACATTTTTAGGTTTAAGATTCCCACCAGGAATAATCACAAATATTTATTATAATTAATATGGAAAATTTATCTTATATGATGGCTCCTTTATTTAGCTCTAAACTATTATTAGTTTTATTTTTTGGAACTTTATTTGGATTAATTTTAGGAGTGTTACCGGGATTGGGTCCGACAACTGGGGGAGCATTAATTTTACCTTTTACAATGACACTCGATCCACTTTCAGCAATCGTACTTTTGACAGCAATTTATTGTGCTGGAACATATGGTGGGGCAATTACAGCCATATTAATAAATACCCCTGGAACACCAGCCGCCGCTGCAACATGTCTTGATGGATATCCATTAGCACAAAAAGGAGAGGCTGGAAGAGCTTTAGGTATGGCAACCGTTTCGAGCACAATCGGTGGAATTTTTAGTGTTATAATTCTAGTCTTTTTTGCACCTTTATTAGCAAAACTTGCTTATGAATTCGGTCAACCAGAGTATTTTGCTTTAGCAATATTTGGCTTAACCATGCTTGCATCAATTGGGGAAGGTAGCCCAGTTAAAAATTTGATTGCAGCAGCATTTGGTATTTTGATTTCAACAGTTGGAAAAGATTTCATGACCTCAATAGACAGATTTACTTACGGTATAAATGAATTATCAGAAGGAATAGGTTTTATTCCTGTAGTGGTTGGATTATTTGCAATTAGTGAAATGTTAACCCAATCAACAATGCTAGACCAAGTATTTAAAAGAGTTGCATTAAAAGCAGTAAAATTACCTTCTTTAAAAGATTACAAGCTAACATGGAAAACAATTCTCAGATCTTCAGGTATAGGTTCATTCATTGGTGTATTACCAGCTGAGGGAGGAACAGTTGCCTCTTTAATTGGATATTCAGAAGCTAAGCGTTGGTCAAAAAATCCAGAAGAATTTGGCAAAGGATCTATAGAAGGAATTGCTGGAGCAGAGGCTGCAAATAATGCTGCAACAGGAGGAGCGATGGTACCAACATTAGCATTAGGAATTCCTGGAAGTGCAACTACTGCTGTAATTTTAACTGGTTTAATAATTCATGGAGTGAGACCAGGGCCAGATTTATTCAGAGAACAACCAGAATTTTTATATGGAATTTTTGGATCAATGTTGATTGCAAATATATTGTTTTTTATTTTTGGCTTTTTTGGAGCTAAACTTTTTGCAAGAATTACTTTGGTGCCTAATAAGATTTTGTGGCCAATGATTTTTGCACTTTCAGTTTGTGGGACTTATTCTTTAAGTCAATCTATTACGGATGTTTGGATAATGTTATTTTTTGGTGTTATAGGTTTTTTTATGAGAAGATATGGTTTTTCTGTAGTTCCTGTAATTATAGGATTAATTTTAGGTGAGTTAGTAGAGGGAACATTAAGACAATCATTAGTAATATTTGATGGTAACTGGTTAATGTTTTTAACAAGACCAATAGCATTAACATTTTTTATTTTAGCAATAATAGCTTTACTTTTTTCACTATTTAAGAAAAAAACTAAAATAATTAAATTAAAAAAACATTAAAATAGAAGGTCAACACATGAATAATTATAATTTAAAAGGTAGAAGAGCAATAGTAACTGGTGGTGCTCAAGGTTTTGGGTATGCTATTACAAAAAGATTTCTAGAATCTGGTGCTGAAGTTATAATTTGGGATATTGATCAAAAAGCTATAGATGAAGCTTTAAAAGAACTTTCATCAGAAAAATGTAGTTATCAAATAGTGGATGTCACTAACTTTGATGATATTACAAAGAATATAGAACAAAGTACCAAAGAAAAAAACATTGATATTTTTGTTAATAATGCTGGTATGGCAGGTAAAAATACCCAAGTATGGAATTATCCTAATGATGAATGGCTAAAAGTAATGAATTTAGATTTAAATTCAGTTTTTTATTGTTGTAAAGCAATAGCACCACATATGATTAAAAATAACTATGGACGAATAGTTAATATTGCTTCTATTGCAGGAAAAGAAGGAAATCCAAACGCTAGCGCATACAGTACAGCAAAAGCAGGTGTTATAGGTCTTACAAAATCTTTAGGTAAAGAATTAGCAGATAAAAATATTGCTGTTAATGCTGTAACACCAGCAGCAGCCAAGACTAGAATCTTTGACCAAATGACTGAAGAGCATATAAATTATATGCTTTCTAAAATACCAAGAAATAGATTTGCTAAAGTTGATGAATTAGCATCATTGGTTACTTGGTTGGCTGCAGAAGAGAATTCTTTTTCCACAGCTGCAGTTTTTGATTTAAGTGGTGGAAGAGCAACATATTAAGTCATGCAAATTGGATTTGATGTCGGTGCTACAAAAATAGAAAGTGTTATTTTAAAAGATAATGGTGAAGAAGTAGATAGAAGTAGAAGAGACTGTCCAAAAGATTATATTTCAATAATACAAACCATAAAAAATGTTGTTGTTGATTTAGAAAAAAAACATAATCGAACATTACCAGTTGGGGTATGTCATCCAGGTGTTCATTCACCACAAACAGGACTAGTTAAAAATGCACCTAACTGTGTTTGGATTGAAAAACGACCTTTTCAAAAAAGTCTACGTGAAGCTTTAAATAGAGAAGTTTTTTGTGAAAATGATGGAAATTGCTTTGCATTATCTGAGTCAATAGATGGCGCTGGTAAACATTACAAAATTGTATACGGAATTATTCTTGGATCTGGTGCGGGAGGTGGATTGGTTATAGATAAACAAATTGTTTCAGGACCCAATGGTGTTGCTGGTGAATGGGGTCACAATCAGCTACCGTTTATGGCTGCCCAAAAAGAGGAGCTTAAGACATCAAATCTAAGAGATGCAGAGGTTGAAAGTTTTGTATCTGGATTAGGTTTAGCAAAAAGATTTAATAAAAAGTATAAAAAAAATTTAAAAGCTAACGAGATATTTGAACTCTATAGAAAGCACGAGCTGGATGCAGAAAACATGATAGAGGAATTTAAAACCAATCTTGCAATGTCTTTAGCTGTTATAGTTAATATTCTTGATCCAGATGTTTTTATATTTGGAGGTGGTGTTACAAACGAAATAGATTTTTTTGATGAGATAGAAAACTTAACTAAAAAATATGTTATAGGAAAAGAATATGAAGGTGTTTTTCTAAAACCTAAGTATGGAGATGCAAGTGGTGTACGTGGTGCAGCAAGATTAGGCAGAAAAACTAGTTATTAAATTAGTTCAATTATAAATAGATTATTAATATTTAATAATTTTTTTTTCCCGTATAAACCAATGCTTAATTACATAAAATAAGAATCAACCTAAAGTTGTGTGACGTTCTTTTATGTTTTAATAAAAATTTTTTTTTAATAGAGTTCATTTTTAAAAATTAATCAAACCGATTAATTTTCTATTAACAAATGAGAGGGAATAAAATGAAAATGAAAAAACTGATAGTTGCTTTAATAGCTCTAGCTCTTACTCCAAATGTTTCATTTGCAGCACCTAAGGCTGAGGTATTGCACTGGTGGACTGGTGGTGGTGAAGCAAAAGCTTTAAAAGTATTACAAGATGATTTTGCAGCACAAGGTGGAATATGGCTAGACATGCCTGTTTCTGGTGGTGGTGGAGATGCAGCAATGCAAACACTAAAAGCTAGAATAGTTGCTAACGACGCACCAGCTGCTGCACAAATTAAAGGTCCTACAATTCAAGAGTACGATGAAGAAGGTGTGGTTGGACCTTATAATATTGATGCTGTGGCACAAAAAGAAGGTTGGGACAATCTTTTAAGTAAACAAGTTGCAAGTCATATGAAATGTGATGATGGTAAAGCATATTGTGCTGCACCTGTAAATATTCACAGAATTGACTGGATCTGGGCTAATAAAAAAGTTTTAGATTCAAATGGTATTAAGATGCCTTCTACTTGGGCAGAGTTTAATGCTGCAGCAGATAAGCTTCAGGCGAAAGGAATTATTCCTTTAGCTCACGGTAGTCAGCCTTGGCAAGACGCAACAGTATTCGAAGCTGTAGCTCTTGGTATTGGTGGAAATGATTTTTACAGAAAAGCTTTTGTAGAATTAGATCCTGCCACTTTAGGTGGAGCAACTATGACTAAAGTATTTGACCAAATGAGAAAACTTAAAGGTTACACAGATGCTGGTTCTCCAGGAAGAGACTGGAATATAGCTACTGGTATGGTTATGGAAGGCAAAGCTGCTTTTCAAATCATGGGTGACTGGGCAAAAGGTGAGTTTTCTGCTAACAACCAGGCGCCAGGAAAAGATTATATCTGTGCACCAACTCCATCTGATAATGGATATCTTTACAATGTAGATTCATTTATTTTCTTCAAAGTAAAAGGTAAAGAAAAGGTTGAAGGTCAAAAACTACTTGCTAGCTTAATGATGGGAAAAAACTTCCAAAAAGTTTTCAACATCTATAAAGGTTCGATACCTGCAAGATTAGACGTTTCTATGGATCAGTTTGATATGTGTGCTAAAAAATCAAACGCAGACTTAAAAACCGCTGCTTCTAAAGGTGGATTACTACCAAGTTTTGCTCACGGTATGGCATTAAAACTTGCACAAAAAGGTGCAATTCAAGATGTAGTTACTGAGCATTTCAACTCAACAATGTCTTCGTCTGACGCTGCAAAAAAATTAGCAGCAGCAGTTAAGGCTTCACTTTAATAAAAAAAGTATATTAAGATTTGCGCTGTCATGAAAATGATAGCGCAGATTTAATTATAAAATATGTTTTGGTTAAAAAAAAATTTACCTAAATTAGTTTTAACTCCATCACTTGGAATTTTGTCATGGTTTGTCTATGGCTTCATTTTTTGGACGATATACATCTCTTTTACTAAGTCCAAGATGTTGCCAAGATATGAACTTTGGGGAATAGACCAGTATATCAGACTGTGGAAAATGCCAAGATGGCACGTAGCAGTAGAAAATTTACTTATATTTACAGTTTTATTTATTATCCTATGCATTGCTATTGGAATTCTTCTTTCGATTTTACTTGATCAAAAGATTAGAGCTGAAGGTTTTTTAAGAACAATCTATTTATACCCTATGGCTTTATCATTTATTGTAACGGGTACTGCTTGGAAATGGGTTCTAAATCCAACACTAGGTATTGAAAAATTTGCCCACGATATGGGTTTTGAGACCTTTAAATTTGATTGGCTAGTAACCCCAGAAATGTCAATATACACAATAGTAATAGCTGGTGTGTGGCAATCATCTGGATTTATAATGGCAATTTTTTTAGCAGGCCTAAGATCTGTTGATGATGAAATTATTAAAGCTGCGAAAATTGATGGAGCAGGAATATTTTCAATTTATAGCAAAATTATTCTTCCAATGATGAGACCAGTTTTCATGAGTGCAATAGTAATTTTGGTACACTTATCAATTAAGAGTTATGATTTGATTATAGCGCTAACCTCAGGTGGGCCAGGAATTTCCTCAGATATGCCAGCAGTATTTATGACGACTATGGCATTTCATAGAAGTGAAGTTGGTTTAGCATCAGCAAGTGCTATCATGATGTTTTTAACAGTATCAGCAATTGTTGTGCCATATTTATATTCAGAACTTAAGAGGGAAGATGCAAGATAAAGAAACTTTAAAACTAAATAAATTAGAAGCAAATTCTAAAAGAAAAAATACAATCTATAGATGGATTTTATATTTTATATTAGGAGTTTTTGTCATTTATTATTTAACACCATTATATGTGATGATTGTAACTTCATTTAAAACAATGCCTGAAATTAGACAGGGAAACTTATTTTCATTACCTAGTTCTTTAAAATTCGATGCCTGGAAACAAGCCTGGGATGGAACAGGTTATACAGGGGGTGATGTCTTTCTTAAACCTTATTTTTGGAACTCAATAAAACTAGTAGTCCCTGCTGTTGTTATATCAACTCTACTTGGCGCTATTAATGGTTATGCTTTAACAAAATGGAGATTTAAAGGAGATTCATATGTCTTTCTATTATTTTTATTTGGCACATTTATTCCATACCAGGCAATTTTGTTACCGATGGCTAGAACATTAGGTGTTCTAGGA
>Ga0208646_1000565_pt1 | contig 22781 bp, 23 predicted proteins | sample AntAceMetag02UK8_FD_184762 | JGI IMG/M metagenome (GOLD analysis project Ga0208646, IMG submission 184762) | Saline lake microbial communities from Ace Lake, Antarctica - Antarctic Ace Lake Metagenome 02UK8 (SPAdes) (version 2) | ecosystem: Environmental > Aquatic > Non-marine Saline and... | reverse complement strand
TTGCGAGAATTTTTCACCCTTCAATGGGGGTAAAAATTCTAATGAACAAACACAGCAACATGCCGCTTAAAGGCAAAAGTGAATGGGCCCAACACCTTTTAAAAAACAACCATCGATCTCACGATCAACATCGGTCGTTCTTTGCGAATACAAAATTCAACCGATATCATTATATTCACAATACCAAATGTAACATTGTCCGAAAATAGGGGGCTTAACCATCATAACCAAACCAAAGAGGGAATTGTTAGTGATTATACATTTATAGCTGAAGGTTCAAGGTTAACCCGAAAGCTTTCGAGATACGATAAGTAATATCGGTAGTTATTACAATGTAACAGGCGAAAAAATCAGGCGTCAATACAAGAAATATAGTAGCGGATTTAAAGAATGGAGGCAAAAGCCTCATGCAGAAGACTATATGTTATTTGCTGAGAATATAGGAGAATACTTGAGTATAGATGAAGTGTCTTTATCCCAAGGAGACTTTATACCTTTCTGACCAATAAAGACGGTAGAGGAAAGAAAGGGACACTTGTAGCTTCAATAAAGGGCACTTTGTCAAAGGACATTATTAAAGTAATGGAAAAACTACCGTTAGCATCCAGAAACCAGGTAAAAGAAGTAACCCTTGACATGGCCAGAAACATGGAGTCTGCTGTCAAACATTGTTTCCCTAAGGCTGATCCAGTCACTGACAGATTCCATGTAGTCAAATTAGCCATAGATGCTCTACAACATATTAGAGTCAAGCTCAGATGGAAAGAACTCGATAACGAAAATAATGCTATTGAAGCAGCTAAAAAGCAATATAATATAAGCCAACAGTTTTGGTAAATGGAGATACTCCTAAGCAATTGCTGGCTCGCTGCAGGTATATTCTGGCAAAGAAACCGTCAAATTGGACCATGAATCAAAAGCAAAGAGATGATATATTATTTGAACAATACCCAGCGCTGGAGGAGGCTTATCATCATACTATGGAGTTTAGAAATATCTATGAAGCTAAAGCACTTTTAAATGCAAAAGAGAGATTTGAATGCTGGATAACAAAATCATTAGATCAACAAACAAAAGAGTTTAATACAGTCGCAAATTCAATACAATATAACCTAAACAACATTCTAAATCGCACCGGCGACTCGGTTTTTAAAACAAGAAATACCAATGCTAATGCCGAATCATTCAACTCCAAAATCAAACTCTTCAGAGCCAACCTTAGAGGTGTTACAGATACCACTTTTTTCCTATTCAGATTACACAACTTATTCGCCTAATCCCCACATAATTCATGTGACCCAATGTATTGGCCGAATGTTGATATCAGTTTTCAAACACCTGAAACTAGACTCAACTTCTCTGGTAAGATTATATACGTTCCAGATTTGCTCTTCATCAAGGGATTCTTTTTGTTCCTATCCGCTTAAAAATGGACTAGTTAGGCAGCAATTTTAAAGTTGTACAATTCATTCGGTGTTTTCATATTTAAAGCTGAGTGTGGTGCAAAACTGTCGTATTCGTCTACCCAATTTTGACCTTGATCAATGACTACTTGTGCACTATCCAGACAGTTTTCAAACACATAGTCTCTTTTAAATGTACCGTTTAATGCTTCACGCATGCCATTTGACTGAGGAGAGTATGTTGGTGTATTGCAATTTTCTATATTCCATGATTTTAGGCTTTTCAGTAATTCCTTTTCGATGTACCGGACCGACGGACCGTCAGGACCATTGTCATGTGAAAACTGGAGTTGGTCTTTCGGTGGTAGTTCATCATCAAATAGTAAGAATAGTGCTTCTTGAACCATCCATTCTATATCACATGCCTGCATATGTGGTCCAGCTTTCCATGAGATAATTAATCGGTCACAACAGTCAATAATGAATGCCAGCTTGATTTTCTGTCCATTCCAGCAATTGATTGAAGTGATGTCGCTTGACCATCGTGTATTGGACTGTCCAACAGCTATTTCACCCGTATAAGGTCTGGAGCTGCCTCTGGTAAGAGAACGAGTGATCAGCAGGCCTTCTTCTCTCATATATCGATGTACCATATATTTTGAAGCGGTCATTGCATAATCCCTTTCTAGGAAAGCTCTTACGCGTGGAGTCCCATAGGTGGCCTTCTTTCCTACAATCAATAGCCTCTTTCACCTCTTGCGGAAGGTTTTTGCGTACAGACTTCTGTCTTTGACCATACACCTTGGCTTGGTATTAGACACATGATTTGGCAACTCCTAAAGTTCTGATTGTTCGATTTATGCTCACTTTGAATTCCCTGGATAGCGATTCAACTTCCTGTTTCATTGTTGATCCATTCCCAACTTTTTTTAAAATCTTGATATCCAAAGTCGATTCTCCCAGCGCCTTTTTCAGCTCTTCATTTTCCTTCCTGAGCATCTCCAATTCTGCTTTGGAATGGAGGTCTCCATCGTTCTTAATCCTCATTACAGCTCCTTTTTTAGCATCTGAACGCCATTTGTATAGTTGGCTAGTGATTAATCCATGTCTTCGACAAAATTCCAGATAAGATAATCCAGATGATTCCCAATGCTCTACTATGGAGGTCTTTTGAACTGATGTCAATATTCTTCTACCACAATATTCAACTATGAACATGAGAATTGTACTCCAGAGTAGTAATGGATATAATCTAATAAACCTTTTTTTGATGTAAACCTTTAACTTATTGAAAGAAGGGATTGAGTCACAATTCAAGGCGATAACAAAGCCGCTTAACACAAAGAAAAAATCAATAATATAACAGGAATTGTTTATCAATGATTCAACAAATACATTTGAATTTAATAGGACAAGGTAGTATGAATTAACATCAAACTAAATACTATTCTCAACTCGTCAAGTTTGCCAATTTTCAGTCCTTTATTTTATTTCTTATGCTAAAATCGGTTGCTTAATGCTTTAACTCTAAAGTTTAAAATGAGAAATGGCCTTTCTAGGCTTCCAATTTAATTCTTTACGTGCCTTTGAGTCATCAAAAGTCAAATCTTTTGACATTTTATCAATAATGATAGAGTTAACCGGTAATCCAGAGAAGCAGTCACCAATTTTACCAATAATTTTTGCTATTGCATAAGGTAGAGAGATGCTGAGCTTTTTCCCCAACTGAGAACAAATAACCTGTTCAATTTGTCTGAATGAAGGGTGGTAACCATCTGTAAGGTTGTATATTCCTGATTTATCGCTATTCTGGATGATACATGAGGCCAAATCCTCTGCAAAAACAAGGCTTCTCCTTGCTTTCCATGATTGATACTTATGTATTTATTAGACTTTATTCCATCAATCATTTTTCCCAAATTGCCCGGAGGTTTCGGTCCAGCAATTAAAGGGAGTCTGAAAATTAGGATAGAAACCAAGTTTTTTTTCCCCCATGCCAATATAGCTTCTTCTGCCTTGATTTTGCTACAGGCATATGCCGAGTTACCGTTTAGAGGATGTGTCTCATCAATGTTAAGTCCCCCTTCTCGTCCATAGACTGCAACAGTACTAATAAAAACAAGTTGTTTAGGAGGATCATTGCTTAAAGATGAAAGCAGATTAATTGTTCCCTTGAAATTAATTTGGAAAAACTCATTTTTTTCGGCCGAAGTTTGCGGTGTTTGGTGTGCTTTTCCCGCTGCGTGAACGACAATATCATATGTCTTTTCAATTTTTATTCTAGTGTCTTTGGAAAGATCCATTTGAATATCGGAAGTGATATGTCTCCCTATTGTAACAATTGAATATTCTTTTTCTAATCCCTGACTGAGTATTTGTCCTAAAAATCCAGTTTGTCCGCTAAGTAATAATTTCAAGGCTTTTGATTAATTTCCTCGTATAATTTCAAAGTGGATTGGTACATTTTGTCCATAGTAAAATGCTTTAAAAAAAGGTTTCGGGAATTTTGACCAAAAATATTTCTTTTTTCCACATTATCCATCAGATCCAAAATTTTCTCAGCAAGGCCTTCGTAATCCTTTGGTTTAGTAAGGTAACCGTTTCGACCATCGATCACCTCTTCACTTACGCCAGACACATCTGTAGCTACAATTGGTAACGCATAAGACAAACCCTCCATAATAGAGATGGGAAGACCTTCCCAGTTAGTACTTAAGACCATAATATGAGATTTACTCAAGTACTCACCCACGTTTTCCACAGCTCCTTCAAAACGGATATTATCTTTTAAACCCATCGTTTCAGCGAGTCTTTTCACTTGCTCAAATAGTTCCCCATGACCTAATAAGTAGCAATTCCAGTTGTTTTTGATGAGTTTTATAAGTGCTAATGCTTTAAAGAGCGTTAAGTGATCTTTCTGCTCCCGAAACCCAGCGACCATGATCAAATTAACACATACATCAGTCGCCTTTCTGTTAAATACTAAAGATAAAGCATGGTCACTAATTCCATATGGTATTGTCACCAGTGTGTTAGTATTGCCAATTCTATTTTTTAAAGCGAGATCAAAACCATCATTACATACAGTAATGATTTTAGATGACAGTTTACTAATAAAAAACTCTATAACCAAGTAAACGCTTCGGGTAACGAAGGGCTTTCCCGTTTCAAATGACCAGCCATGTGCTGTGAATGTGTTTGGTGTTTTGCAAATACGACATGCTATTCTTGAAATCATTCCTGCCTTGCTCGAATGAGATGCCACTACATCTGGTTGAATATTTTTTAGTATTTTAATCAATCCATAAATTGAAGTAATATCTTTGAATGGATTGATACTTCGACCTAAGGAGGGCAGTATTTTCGATTCAATATGGTGATTTTTAAGTTTTTCATTTAAAACGCCATATGTTCCCGTAATCACAATAACCTCATGCCCATCAATCGCCAAGTGAGTTGCTAAATCAAAAACATGTTTCTGTGCGCCGTAGTACACATCCCCCAAAGTAATTACTTGAACAATTTTCACTTTTTCTTTTTTGCTAAGTTTTGAAATACTTCTTCATATTGCCTGCATTCTTTTTCAGGAAGAAAGTTTTCTTGAGCAAACTGATAGCCTGTTTCAGTCATCTGCATCCGGTTTTTGACATTCTTGATACTTATGTATTTATTAGACTTTATTCCATCAATCATTTTTCCCAAATTGCCCGGAGGTTTCGGTCCAGCAATTAAAGGGAGTCTGAAAATTAGGATAGAAACCAAGTTTTTTTTCCCCCATGCCAATATAGCTTCTTCTGCCTTGATTTTGCTACAGGCATATGCCGAGTTACCGTTTAGAGGATGTGTCTCATCAATGTTAAGTCCCCCTTCTCGTCCATAGACTGCAACAGTACTAATAAAAACAAGTTGTTTAGGAGGATCATTGCTTAAAGATGAAAGCAGATTAATTGTTCCCTTGAAATTAATTTGGAAAAACTCATTTTTTTCGGCCGAAGTTTGCGGTGTTTGGTGTGCTTTTCCCGCTGCGTGAACGACAATATCATATGTCTTTTCAATTTTTATTCTAGTGTCTTTGGAAAGATCCATTTGAATATCGGAAGTGATATGTCTCCCTATTGTAACAATTGAATATTCTTTTTCTAATCCCTGACTGAGTATTTGTCCTAAAAATCCAGTTTGTCCGCTAAGTAATAATTTCAAGGCTTTTGATTAATTTCCTCGTATAATTTCAAAGTGGATTGGTACATTTTGTCCATAGTAAAATGCTTTAAAAAAAGGTTTCGGGAATTTTGACCAAAAATATTTCTTTTTTCCACATTATCCATCAGATCCAAAATTTTCTCAGCAAGGCCTTCGTAATCCTTTGGTTTAGTAAGGTAACCGTTTCGACCATCGATCACCTCTTCACTTACGCCAGACACATCTGTAGCTACAATTGGTAACGCATAAGACAAACCCTCCATAATAGAGATGGGAAGACCTTCCCAGTTAGTACTTAAGACCATAATATGAGATTTACTCAAGTACTCACCCACGTTTTCCACAGCTCCTTCAAAACGGATATTATCTTTTAAACCCATCGTTTCAGCGAGTCTTTTCACTTGCTCAAATAGTTCCCCATGACCTAATAAGTAGCAATTCCAGTTGTTTTTGATGAGTTTTATAAGTGCTAATGCTTTAAAGAGCGTTAAGTGATCTTTCTGCTCCCGAAACCCAGCGACCATGATCAAATTAACACATACATCAGTCGCCTTTCTGTTAAATACTAAAGATAAAGCATGGTCACTAATTCCATATGGTATTGTCACCAGTGTGTTAGTATTGCCAATTCTATTTTTTAAAGCGAGATCAAAACCATCATTACATACAGTAATGATTTTAGATGACAGTTTACTAATAAAAAACTCTATAACCAAGTAAACGCTTCGGGTAACGAAGGGCTTTCCCGTTTCAAATGACCAGCCATGTGCTGTGAATGTGTTTGGTGTTTTGCAAATACGACATGCTATTCTTGAAATCATTCCTGCCTTGCTCGAATGAGATGCCACTACATCTGGTTGAATATTTTTTAGTATTTTAATCAATCCATAAATTGAAGTAATATCTTTGAATGGATTGATACTTCGACCTAAGGAGGGCAGTATTTTCGATTCAATATGGTGATTTTTAAGTTTTTCATTTAAAACGCCATATGTTCCCGTAATCACAATAACCTCATGCCCATCAATCGCCAAGTGAGTTGCTAAATCAAAAACATGTTTCTGTGCGCCGTAGTACACATCCCCCAAAGTAATTACTTGAACAATTTTCACTTTTTCTTTTTTGCTAAGTTTTGAAATACTTCTTCATATTGCCTGCATTCTTTTTCAGGAAGAAAGTTTTCTTGAGCAAACTGATAGCCTGTTTCAGTCATCTGCATCCGGTTTTTGACATTCTTGATTAAATCTGCAATGTAATTAGCCAGCGTATGTTCATTATAGTCAGTAGATACATATCCATTATGGTTATTTTGAATAATCTCGGAAACTCCTTCTCCTGCTCTTGTTGATACAATTGGCAATTTGGCAAACATTGCTTCTTTTAAGACATGTGGAACACCTTCACTGGTTGATGTAAACAAGAATATATCCGATATTGAAAGGAAATAGGCAATGTTCTCCTGCCAGCCATGAAAAAAAATTTGCGCTTTTAAATCCATTAACTCTATATAGTTCTTAAGCTCATTTAGATATGCTTTATCTTCGACAGGTCCTACAAAATTAAGTAATACCTCATGACCCATCGACTTAAGTGCATAGACAGTTTTAATGGCAAGTAGTTGGTTTTTACGTCTTCCTATGATGCCCACATTTAATAATCTCGTAGGTGTATTTAGGTTCCGTTTAGAAACTGCAGTCTTTAATATATCGTCAATTTGTTTCCTGGGGATCGCAGATGAAATATACTTTAGCTTATGCTGATTTCTTTTGATGGTCTGTTCACTGAACAGAAATTTGTAATGAGCCTTTGATTCTGCAATTACCACATCAGCAATAATTAGACTTAGTCGTTGAAGTATTTTAGCCATACCTTTTGGCTCATACTCTAATGCAATATCCCAAACGAGGGGGATTTTGCATAGTCTAGAAGCAATGCCTATTAATAGAACTCCTCTTGTCCCTCTTGTCCAAATCACGCTGACTTTACGCTCCTTTAAAACATGTATTAGACTAAAATTATATTTAATTACAGCCAACAGAGCAATTAGTTTCCTAATTGGACTACCCTTTAATAAACTACCATCTTTTTGATTCAAAACTGATGGCAGCTCTTTAATTAATCCCTCAATGGGTATCTCTTCCACTGCTTTTAATAAATCATTCTTGTCCTGAGTTACAAAAGTGGAGTGAAATCGCGATTTATCCATATTCTGCAGGATACTGATTAAAGTTCTTGGGCCACCTGTTAGATAACCATAATAAAAATTGTAAAAAACTATGTTCATGAGACTATCATATTGTATTTTTGAGATTTGAAGATCAATAAATATCCACAAATAGTACCAAGTATTTTCTGAAGTGGCAGTCATGCGTCTATTCTACAATTTGGCTGCTTCGGAGTAATGTGATAAATCCCAAAAAGTACTTTTTTAGCATGAGTAATAGTCATGCTAACCCAAGGCAATATTTCTGCTTACTTCGTTTTAGTAACCTCTTCAACAACTTCATGATGGGCTATTTCCTACCTAAATCCGGTATAGCCTTCGCATCCATCGGTCGAAAAAAGACTATTTCACATACTTTTTTTGTGATTTGCTATTAATTTTGTTTTTATTTAAAAATTTCCCTGACTACCATTTTTTGGTAGTCAAATTCCGCGTTTAGTTTCCCTCTTTTTAGTGATTCAAAACTCAGTTTAGACTCACTTTCTCGTTTTTTTTAGAAGGGAAATGTTCATCTATGTCTTCCTGTTGACCTGTAGTCTCTTGTTTATAAATACTTTCAAAAAAACCTTCTTTAAAATCTAAACATCCATTCAATTAGTTTTTTTATCTATTTTGCACATCCCTCTACATATTTTACGAATCATAAATCAATTAGGGTCATAACACTCACGTTTCACAACTCGTTATATTACAATTTTTAATAAGGTTTTACCGATAAAGTCATCGATTCCATACAGCGAATCCAATATTGAAGGAGTAAGACCACTTTTCTCCATTGCCGCACCGGAGAGTAACCTTGTGCACCTCCATGATTTTGCATTGAAATTTCAAATTATTTTTCCGCGAATAGTACTCCTCATCCTGACAATTATTGCAAACCCATTCTTTTTTCAATTGTTGCTGCCTGCATTCGTCAATTCAGGAGCGTTTATAAGTGTACTTTTTAAAAAACTTGAAAAGCACGATTAAAAATCACCTATTTAATACCTTAACAAGATAACTCTTTTTCACTTTTGGTCTCTTATGTGTAGTCATAATATCTATAAATTGACATCTCCTCAATTCTGCCCAAAAAGCGCCCAAAATAATTCCAAAGTAAACACTAAACCTGGCGGCCTCAAACGTAAGCGAAACCTGAGAGATTATTAACATCAAGACGAAACTCGAAAAGGACACCTTCAGCAGATCTGATCTATACCTTAACTTTTGATACAGATGTACCGGCCTAAACAGCAATAAGCAAAAGAACACAAAACATACTAGACCTCCTTCTATTAGAATATTGATAAATAAGTTATGTACTCTTGAATCCCAATCTGTTCCGAATCTCGTCGGTAATTCAAAGTTCGCATCTTTCCAAAATACTGTTTCCCCGGTTGTTTGATAGCCCAGCCCAAACAGAATATTACTGTCTAACCATTTCTGTAATCCATATTCCATGAGATTGTAGCGTGTTGAAACATCTGAGTCTTTATCCTGTGCTTTTAATCTGTCTACTCGTTCAATCAATTTATCTAAAATGGGAGTGATCTTGGAATTTGCAATTGTAGTAGGCAATTGGATGGCCAGAAGCAACGCTACAGTTAAAGCCACTACAAGCGTTTTAATAGCATTTCCGACAGTGGTATGGATCAAAAATGAGAAAATCAGGTACCCCACAAATAAAATGAGGCTTATCCTTGAAAATGTCAATAAAACCGTGACAAAACACAAAATGAGTGTACAGATCAAAAGGTATTTTTTTAATCGTTTAGATTTCGGATTCTGTCGAATGGATAGGAGTAAAAAAGGAGTAAAAATAACAATAAAATTACCTGCCATATTGGAATTGCCGAATGATCCGAACACCCGAATTACGTCGGTATAGTCTTGGATCAAAGCGGAAGAGTCTGTCGACCCAAAAAGGGAACCAATATAACCAAATTGACTTCTAGTAAAAAATTGGACAATGCAGATAACCGAAGTGACAAATAATAAATACATATGGGTTTTAATAAATATTTCACTGCCCGCTAAAGAAAGATGATTTTTAATATACAGTGCTAAAAATAAAACCTCGCACAGTAGTATACTGTAGGAGGTAGATTGTACTGTACCGCTGAAATTAAAAATTAAAAAAGTCGAAAAAATCATAAGACAGAAAAAATCTCTTGACTTAAAGGTATCTCTCGAAAGGCCAAAAAAGTAAAGAAGTAAAATGAACAGGAGATTCCATGAGGTAATCCACAAAACACCTAGTCTAAGGGTAAGTGGGAAAAATGAAGCGATGTAGAATAAAGCCAGAAGCTTGGATTTTATCACACTATTTATGTGTTAAATAATCGACATGCTTAAGAAATTTTTTGCCAATTATTTCTAAATCATAGTTTGTGTCTACCAAGGCCTTACCTTGGTTGCCGACTTCTGCCCTCTTTGCTTCATCCATATTTATCAATAAATTCATGGCATCCGCAAGCTCCTCAGGATTATTGTGAGTAACCATAAATCCATCCTCACCATTCTTGAAAAACTCGGGTTCTCCCGCGCAATCTGTGAAAATCACAGGTAATCTTGCGGCTAGGGCTTCCATCACAGCTAATGGCAAAGGAGGGCCTTCCCAAAGGGCGGAATGACAATAAATATCTGCTGAAGATAGAACTTTTGCAATATCGGGGCGGAAACCACTTAATATAACTCTATCCTCAAGCCGGTAATTACTTATAGCATCGACAATCTGCTGCTTGTATCGAGAACCTTCTTGTTTGGATATGCCATCAGTCACTCCTCCAATCAATACCAATTTTACGTTAGGATTTTCAACTTTCCGAAAAGCATCAATCAATATATGTAGTCCTTTTTGTGGCGAGAACCTTCCCACATTAACAATCATCAAGTCGTTCTCGTTTATATCGAACTCTTGCCGTAATTGATTCTTTTCCAAACTCAGAAAATGAGGGAAGTTCACCGACTCAATAGCATTTGGTAAAACAAAAATGGCCTTTGACCTTATCTTGAGTTCGTTAATGGTTTGATTTTTAATAATTTCAGAGGTACATAAAATAGTATCCGCGAAATTTTGAAGCAAATATTTATAGGTTCGTTGCTTCAAAAATTTCGCTATCGGGTTTCCATAAAATAATTGCACATTCTGGACTGAAGTAATATTTTTTATTTTTAAAATTGCTCTTAATAGTAAAGCGTAAGATCTATCTCTTTGATTAAATCCTATCGTAAGATTGATGTTGTGAGATTTGGCAAGTTTAATTAGACCTCTTATAGTCTTAATATCCAAAATGGTATTACTCATTTCAGGAAAGTAAATAGCTTTTATTCCAGCTTGTGTTAGACTATCCACAATTGAGTTTGAACGATTGCTATCCAAAAATTCCTCTGAGCTTGGCTTGTCACCATATGCAACCACAACAAAATGACCGGCTTGGTGAAGTTTTTGTGCAAAAAAGGCCGCCATTTTAGGCGAACCTGTCATGTCCGGATTTCTAATAGGGATTAGTATGTTTGCCATTTTGTAAGATCTATTTTCAGTAAGTTCTCTAACCTGTTGTTGTAGGGTTTATAATGCATAATGAGTTTGTCTATGAGTTGTTCATTGACAGTTTCCGTTTTCGCTATCTCTACCCTGTTTATATCCTGATATATTTTTTTTATTTTTTGTGGTATGAAGCTTCTAGGTATGAAATCCTTCACTTGATTCACAACTTTGTGCAAGTAATGATATTTAATGTTTACAGTTTTATTCTTGCGATTAAACTGGTAGTGTTCATAAAATGAGGATTCAATGCCCATATCATTTGCCAGATTTACCATAAAATTCCTATTATCATGCTTTAAATCTTCATACAGGTAGACAGATATTCGATGTGCTCCGCATGCCTTTATCCATTTTTCGATATAATCAACATATTGTCCATGCTGAATGGAGTCAAATAGAAACTCATTCCATTTCAAACTAAAATCTTTTTTTTTCACCAAATTGATATAATCCTCAAAATTTAAATTCCTATCTAGTTCCAACCTCGTTTTTGAGAAATAATTGAATGTGGAGATGAGTTTTGATACCGGCTCCCTTAAAATAAATATAATTTTTGTGTCTTTGAGAGCGAGTTCTTGAGCGAAAGCTGTTAATGCAGTGTTTTGATACATATATCCAGGAGTAGCTTCCACAAACACATTTTCAGGTTGGGATTGATTAAACAGCATGGCATATTTTTCTATACCATGTAAATTATAATTCGCCGATTCTCTGAATACACAAGACCCTTCGTCTTGAAAATATTGTAGCTCTTTAGTATTGGCGGCAGTCACTTCTGAATGGTCGCTGAGATAATGGAAAACCGAAGTTGTTCCACTTTTTAACGTCCCTCCGATTACAAAATCTGGATATTTCATTTTTTCTTTTGTAAATAGGCCAGTCCAGCCAAAACAGTTGGATTGATTTTTAGTAAAGTTATTGACTTATAGATCAACAAACTATTCCATGTGAATATGCCGATTAAGTAAGCCCAGGCGGCTCCATTAAGCCCATATATTGGGACAAATATTGCACATACAATTAGATTTATGATGGCAGAAAATGCCATTATTTTTGTGGCTATTTTTTGATGCTTAGTCATGGTCATTAAAAAACCAACGGGTCCAGCTAAAGAGTTTACTAATTGACCAATCAATAAAATTCTCAAGGGTCCATTACCTAAAAGAACAAACTCGGAACCAAATAGCATTAATATTTGCTCCGAAAACAGGAATAGTAAGGATCCGAAGGTTGCAGTAAATATAAATACGGTTAATGAAGCCTTAAATACGGACCACTTAAGTCTTAAGATTTGATTTGAATGATAATAGTTTGAGATCATTGGAGCGAGAATCATATTTGAAGATAAAAGACCAAAGTTCAAAACTTGATTGATGCGTTGGGTTGCAGCAAAAATGCCAGTCTCCTCTGGAGATAAATAAAAGCTCACGATTAAGATGTTGAACTCACTTGATAAAATTTGAGTCACAGAGATAAAAAAAAATGGAGCTCCTTTATTTAGAAGACCTAAATATTTTTGAAAACTAACCAGTGAAACTATTTTGATTCCGGATTTTAGACGTTTGGAATAAATTAGGAAACCTAGATATATAAAAAATGAACTTATGCTAAGAGTCAGTACTAATGTGTGTTCATTTAGAACTGTACTAAATGATACGGTCAAAATACCAATGATTATGAGGAGTATAAGTGGTCTTATAACTGTTCGAGGGAATTCTGCGATGAGAATCCTTTTAAACCCTCTAAAAAGGCCTTCATAAAAAAGATTCTGAGAGAAGAAAAATACACCTGGGATAATCAATAAAAGCAAACTTGACTCGATCCCCATGAAGGTGGGCGTATTAAGGGCGATAGCAACAATAAGAATCGAGATGATAAACGAATTAATAATTCCTATTGAGAATATATCCTTCGATGATTCACTAATTTGATAATTATTCGAAGCTATATCCTTGGTTAGGTATACATTAAGTCCAAACATTGAAATCGTACTTAGAATATTGATTATCGTTAAAGAGACTATATACTTTCCGTACACTGAGGCGCTAAAAATCTTAACTATAATCAGTTGAGATACAAACGTTAATCCAACACCGATAATTTTCACAGACAGTGAGCCAAAAAAACCCCGAAAGTATTCCATTTCGAATAGTCGTTTCATCTTTCTGAATTAAGCCTCTTCATAGTATCCATAGCCATTTCCATTTCCATAGCCATAGCCATAGCCATAGCCATAGCCATAAGAGCCTCTCTTCTTGTAGTCTAATCCGTTATATAGCACTCCGAGCTTATTTATTATATCCTTATTTTGTAGAGTTTCTAAATACTCCAGTGCCTTTTTAGGAGTTTGTTGATGTCGAATAACAAATATATTGATGTCAGATATTTTGACAATCTCTAGCGCGTCTGAGACTAAACCAACTGGAGGAGAATCAATAATAATATAATCATACAGATTTTTAAGACTTTCAATTAGCTCTTTAAATTCAGAACGTAGAATAAGCTCATTAGGGTTAGGCGGAATTGGCCCGGCACTGATAAAATCTAAGTTTTTAACCGATGTATGATGGAGTACTTCTTCTAAGGTTTTATTCTTTATGAGTAAATTACTCATACCCAAGTCATTAGTCAGACCGAACGAACCGAAAATTTTAGGTTTACGCAGGTCTAGACCTAATAGGATGGTTTTGAAGCCAGATCGTGCCATTAAAATTGACGTGTTGATTGCATTAAATGTTTTTCCATCTCCCGCTGTGAAGGACGTAAACATGATGGTTTGATTGCTTTGTTTTTCCATCATATAAGAAATATTGGAACGCAAAGTCCTAAAACCTTCTGCTACCATGGATTTTGGCTTATGCTCAACAACCAAATCCGTGGCATGATGGCTCAGCGGGATGGTACTTAACAATGAAAGATTCAATTTTTTTTCAACTTCATTTGGGCTTTGAATACTAGTAGTGAAGTATTCTTTTAACCCTATTAAGATTACTGGAATCATTAACCCAAAAAACAATCCAAAAATATAATTTAATAATTTTTTTGGTCGAGTTTGCTCATAAGACATTGCCAAATCGAGAATTTGAGCAGAAGACTTAGTACTTGCTTTGGCAATACCTGCTTCTGCTTTTTGTTCTAGTAAATAAACATAAAGATTATCATTCAAATTGAACCTTCGTTGGATGTTGACTAATTGGCGTTCACTCTTTGGTAAACTATTCAATCGTCTTTCCATTTCTAATATTTGCAAATCTTTGTCTTGTTTTTGTATCTCCGTCGTATTTAGTAAGTTTTTTACGTTTTCACGAATAACATTCAAAATGGATTTACGCTGCGTTTTAAGTGCCTTGACCTGCGGATTAATTTCAGAGGCACTCGATTCAGCCAAAATCAATTGATTAGAAATATCATTTAAGTTAATAATTAACCCGTTTAATGCAGGATCCATAATACTTGCAGTAGAAGGGCTTACAATTCCTCCAGAAGGATTAGTTGTACGTAAATAATCTAGAAGATATTCGTAATAGTTTAATTGCATGTTAAACTTCGCACTTTCTTTTTCAAGTTCTTGTAGTTGAGAAAAAACTGAAATGCCTTCTTCACTAATGTTTAAAATGCTGTTATCAGAACGAAAAAACTCCATTTGAGATTCGGCATCAATTAATGCACTTTGAACTCCTGCTAGTTGTTCATCAATAAATGCTACTGTATTTATCGCTGTAGAGTTCTTTATAGATAACTCCCTAGAAATATAACAGCCCATGAGCGTATTAATAATATTTTGTCCTATTTCAGGGTTATTCGTTTCCTTGCTTATGCTAAGAATACTGGATTCAGAATTTATAGGATTGATATTGATACTTTCAATGAGCTCCCGCGTAAATTCTTTAGGGTTGAATAGGCGCACAATTATGCTTGATTCAGAACCATAAAATTTGGAGTCAACATTTGGAGTGATCTTAATACTAATCCCTTGTACTTGGATTATGTCATTAAACTTGAAAATTGTGTTTTCGATCTCATCATGTTCTACTTCAAACTCATTCTCACTAATTTGTTTAACAATAAAATCAATATCTTCAAGGCTATCTGGCTCAGTTAATAAAGTTAAATGAAAAGGGCTTATTGTGGTGTTAAGAGATACATTTCTTACTCGACCGGTTATTTTGTAATTGATGTAAAGTTTAAGAGAGTCAACTATTTGTCTGGTAAGCGAATAAGACTTTAAAATACCTATTTCATTTTCAATATTGACTGAAGAGGAGAAGAAATCCAATTCTTTTAATAATTCCCCTGTCATGTCATTTTGTTCTTCGTTAATCAGGATGGTACCTTTTACTGGGAATAAAGGAGTCGTATATCTGTTAACCAAAAATGTAACTATGAGACATAAGGTGATAGACAATCCAATCCATTTCCAGTACGAGAAGAGTTTAAACAAATAGCCTTTTACATCAATATAATCTTCTTGATTAGAAAAAACTAGGTTACTCTGGTTAATTTGATTGTTCAATGTTCTAGTCTATTAACTGAAATAATGATCATAAATATTGATAAAATAATTTTATCCAAAGGTGCCGAAAGTCTCAAATCCTATTACAGTGATCTCCGCCACCTAGTCGTTTTAAAAGCGAAGTTGCTAAATATATTTGATCAAAAGAAAGTATGTGATAATAAAAGGGTGTGTACAAATCTGCAAATTGATGGAAAAACCCATTAGATAATCTATTTCAGCTGCATTATTCCCAAGTTGACCTTGAGTAGCACTTCCTACATTATTAGGGTTGTTTATTTTTGAACTGGATGCGTCTTCTAAATTTAACATCTCTCCAACTTGTAATGCGTATTCTTGATAATTGGGTGTCTCAACGCGAGCAGGAGATGAGTCATTAGTCGCTACATTTTGAGAATAACTAATCTCCTTATTTGAGACGCCCAAAATTGTGCAAAAAACAATAACAAATAAAAATAAAATTCGAGTCATTAAACACGATTGGTTAACGGGAAACGAAATTAATCAATATGTTCAGCTTACTATCATTTATAATAAATAAATATGAGAACATAAATTTCGAATAGAACCCGCGTAATTTATTCTTAATCAAACAGTTAGCATTTTTACTTCTATTTGCATTTTCAGTCGATACGTTGTTGCCTTTTGAGATGCCTTGTTTTCATTTCAACAAATTCTGGTTCACTCCGTTTTTCGACACTCCAGATGTGCCGAGTATCCTCTCTATTGCTACATGATCGGTGGGACTGAAAACTGACCCGTACTAAAAAAAGCTCATGCCATAATCCTTACATTAATCTTTGAAAAAAGTATTGCCCAAAGCAGGCCTTTAGCTTCCATTTTGCCCAGCCAGTCTACTATTCAAGTTTGACTTTTTGAGGTCATTTTAGCGCACAAGGTTGACATGCATAATAACTGCCTAAATCAATATTTAGAGCTAAACGGCAATGTTGTGACCGCCTAATTACCTGGATAAGATTCGGACCTCTACCCTTCTATTTATTTTGCCTTCTGCTATATCTTTCGTAACAATCAATGGCTTTTGATCACCCCAGCCTTTTATTTGGATATTACTACTCACCACTCCTTGCTTCACAAGATAATCTTTGGTCACTTCCACCCTTTCCTCTGACAATTCCTGATTTTTTTTTTCATTGCCACGTTTATCCGTGTGTCCTTCTAAGAGAATTTTCATGGAAGGCTTGTCTTTCATGATTTGCGCCAGCTGATACAAGTCCTTTTTAGCTTCGGGACTAATCGCTGATTTGCTCAATTCGAAGATCAGATTTTTCAAAACAAACTTGTCACTGCTAGCTATTAACCCGGCTATGTCTGCGTCCTTAGGAGCCGTTGAAACGGTACGCAGCGTATAGTTTTTTACTTCATTATTGTCTTTACTATCCTGAGAGGTTGCTACTCTTTTTAGCGAAAAGGTGGCTTCCTCTTTATTGTCTGTACCATTAGGAGAAATGTTATTTGGGTTTAGCCTAAAGACTTTTACCTCTTCTTCCTTTGATCCATAATTATAAGACTTAGCCACGTTCTCCAAGCAGTTAGACCACACCGCTTGATAGTTGCCAAATTCCGTTAATGGTATTTCTTTTTGATTATCGTACGCTAGTTTCTCGTCACCCAAAAACCAAACAATTTTATCCAAATCACCGAAGCAGCCAGATTTAAGCAAAGTTGTTTTCAAGAACGCCCCATTTCCCTTTTTTACTGTTGTAAGCATCATCTTTTTCTCCGGGTCGGGGTTACCCACTTTTAGCACAGCAAACGCATCGTCGGGTGAACACCTTGGTCTTTCTATACTGTTTTTACACGAGTAGTCCAATGTCGACCCCATAGTAATGTAATAAACCCCCTCTTCCATAGGCGCCTCAAATTGATGTGTCGATTTTTTACTGCTGAACTGATAGCCGTAAAAACTTTTAGCACAAACGGAGGTGTAGCCGTTAATCCCCCAATATATCTGAACGATACAGCCAGGGCAATAATCGCCATTCTTCTTAGACGATACTCTGGTAGATATTTTAACTGTTTCTCCTTCTCTCACCGCCAAATAGGTCGTTTCCTTACCGTTAATAGTTACATCTGAAAACGTAATCTCGCGAGACGCATCATTGATTTTCTTAATAGCTGGTGGGGTGATAAAGTCACATTGTCCATATAAGTTTTGAGATCCGAAAATCAACCAGAGTACAAACCAAAATGTATTTTTCATCTTTACAAAGGTAATTTTATTCACTCGAACAAATGGGTGCGGCCGGCGAGGTGCGACCGGCGAGGTGCGGCCGGCGAGGTGTAACCAATATAAGAAAAGGAGTAACGGATGAAGCCCAGGGAGTGACCAACACGAGAAAAGAAGTGTCCAAAGAAGAAAAAGAGTTTTAAATCTTTTCAGAGCACTATCTATCGACTGACAATGATAGTATTTGATGAGAGTGTAAATTGTATGGTGGAATCATAACTATGATAAAATAAAGGCTCACAATTCCGTTTTGTGTGTCCCAAATAGATGTCAGCAAAGTTCTATCTCCATTACGATTCCGACAGACAGACATTGTATCCGACACTGAACGGCACAAATCCAGCGAAGTATCTAACTGGTTGGCTTTCAAAAAATCTTCACTCTCTTTATATCGTATTTGTTCTCTAGCCTTTTGATTACTTGTCAGTGATGGACAAAAATTAGCCAAAACATAAAATGGGTCATTTCCTTTAATCATTTCATAAAGTTCAACCACAAGATAATCGCCTGATTTGTCTACTTAAATATAGACATCATCAATGAAGAGACTATGATCGTATATGGCTATATACTTCCTCACCTCTTCGATGGTTTTACATTTATGCAGGATGTCTGTTAGGTATTAGACATCATTCGTTATTTACTTTCTGTCTATCTGTTTGAGATTTTTAATTGGATAATATGCTACTAATCTGGAGAATACAAGGCCCTTTTCATTCATACCAGACTGAAGAGCGAATTCATTGGGTCCTAAATTCTTGACCCTGTAAAACAAGCGCCATATCCATTTTCCTTCTTTGCGTTTTCAAACCAAGTACTTGTTGTCGTTCGCCAAGCATCTTGATTATAACCCACCACCGTTTTGCCATCAACAGTTACTTCATACACACCTCATTAATTCGCTGGTTGATTAAAGAATATCAAGAAAAATGACATTAGAAGTGCTGATATGGTATCTCTTATATTCATATGGTTTTAATGACTCATTTCAATTACAATTGTATTTAACCTTTAGCTAAAAACGTAGAAAATTAATAGTACTTTTCTTTCTTTGATCTACGCACCAAGGGCTAGGCGGCAACTCTGGTTTCTAAATTTAACTTATCGTTTGGTGGTCGCAAACACCATGAAAAGAGTGAAAATACATGGGCTCAATCTGATACCGCGGCTCAGTGTACCTATTACGTTAGTATCCTGGGAGCATGCACTGGCCTCATCGTCTCGCTAAGATCTACTCCAAAGACACCATATCAAATCAACCCTTTTTTCTCTTGATAATCTCTGCCTCTACTATATTTATAATCCATTGACCCATAGACAGATATGACTTTAACAACAGGATTTTGATGGTTGTAGTTAAGCTGGAAATCCATCATTTCATTGGTCTCATTTCGATTCGATGATTGTGCTTAAACTAGAAGATGAAATGTATCAAATATTGGTCTTAGCGAGACGCTAAGACTAGATGGGAAGCCCTTCTAAATTTTTTCAAATCCAAAACCATAAACTCCCATTACCGAACCCATCGAAATAAAGGCTTCTGGGTCTACAATTTTCACCGTTTTAAGAATCGATTGAGAATCTTTTTTCTTTGCTAAAAGCATTAAGATCTTTATATCTTTTTGCGAGAAACCCTCTTTTGCTTGAAGCTCGGTCATCCCTTGGTCATGATTCGAAACAAGTTCATTTCTTATATCATCAAACATCTTTGTGAAAATAAAAATCTGAACAGATTGCTTGCTCCCCTCAATCACCAGATCAACACAGTAAGCACTTACACTCATTGCTACATAACCATAAACAACTTGCTCGATAGAATTCGTAAGAAAATAGGAAGAGGTTATAATGGTTAAATCCAATGTCAAAATAAGTTGGCCAGGACTGTAGTTTCGGTATTTATTAATCATCATGGCAATGATATCGGTACCTCCAGTACTACCTCCTTGAGAGAGAATAATACCCGCACTAGCACCCGCCATTATGCCTCCAATTATCGCGCACATGAATCTATCACTCACCAAAGGTTCAGTAATAACAGATTGCAACAGCCATAAAAAGAAGGATAGCACAAATGTGGCAAATATTGTTTTTATTCCGAATCCAAATCCCAGAACTCTCATAGCAACAATAATTAATAAACCATTTATAATAAAAACGGAATACCCTACTTTAAAACCCGTAGCGAAATAAATAATGGTTCCTATTCCACTTACTCCTCCACCAACAATTTCTGATGGAATTAGAAAACCGGTCCAACCTAGGGCATTTACAAAAAGTCCAAGCGTAATGATAAGATAGGACTTAAACTGCTTCGTGAAATTTAGAATATTATTCATGCTATAAGTTTTAATGTATTAATCTACATTATGAAGTATTTTTGTGCGAAATTATGCCAAAAGGCATATATGCCAAATAGTATTAGACCATAATTTATATATGCCTAAAATAATTCGTTTTCGATATGATAAATGAACTAGATTCGAAAGATATTCAGATTTTAAGCCTATTGCTGAATAATGCACGGCTATCAAATAAAGAGATTGCTGCAAAGCTTGAAATTGCACAGTCTAGTACACACGATAGAATTAAGAAATTAATCCAGAAAGGGTATTTAAAGGGGGCAAATGCCCTAATCGATCAAAAAAAACTGGGGCTTACTATTGAAGTAATGTTAGCCATTAAGCTAAAAACGCAACACCGTTCAATAATTACAGATTTCACGGAGAAGGCATCTCAATTACCTGGCGTTCTTCAATTATTTCATATGGCAGGCAACTATGATTTTATTTTGCACATGGCAGTAAAAGACTCTGATGAGTTAAGGGGCTTTATTCTCGATAGATTATCTACTTTAGACTATATAAAAAGTACTCAAACTACCATGGTTTTACATAATGAAAAGGTAAATAATATTATATAACTCTTTTGTTAATGGCTTGGGTTTGAATAAGTTGATAAAATTATAAAGAATTTTAACTTTGATTAACCAGTTTTAATCACAATGGTCTTAGCCTCTCGCTAAGATCTACTCCAAAAACATCATATCAATCCCTTTTTCATCTTGATAATTTCTTTTCTAGTCCCTGGACTCATAGACAAATCTGACTTTGACAACAGGATTTTGATGGTTGTAGTTAAGCTGGAAATCCATCATTTCATTGGTCTCATTTCGATTGGGTGATTGTGCCGAACCCAGCAGATGAAAGGTATCAAATATTGGTCTTAGCGATACGCTAAGACTAGATTAGGGAAGGCGGATAGCTTGAAAGCACACAGCCTCTAATCTGATACCGCGGTTTAGTGCAACAATTACGATAAAATCATGGGAGCGCCCCGCACCCATAGATTTTGGATCCTAAATGTTGTACGCAGTTTTTTTATTCCTTCCTTTTCTTAAAATCAATTCAAATGAAGTTATTGCTATCCAACCAAATACAATTCCGAATATTAATCTATGTGTTATAGGCAATGACCAAAGTCCAAGTGCAGAACAGATAATTGCAAGTACAAGAATTGTAGCAGTAAAATTCGCTCTATTTCTAATTCCTTTCTCTAATCGTGGATTATATCCAAGTCTTGAGAGTCCCAAAAGCCAAAATGCTAATCCAAGGCAAATCGAAACAATATGTGTTTTAGAAGTAGGTATTCTTGATAATTCCATATCAATTGGTATTGCAGTAAAGGCAAATCCTAATCCCCATAATGCCAATAGAACTGACAATAATTTGTCATTTAGTAGGTTTCCATAAGTCACACCAAATACAAAAAGTAATATTCCAACAGCAATAAATCCAAACAGATTAAACCATAAAGCATTCGGTTCTCCTTTTGCTCCAAGTTTGCTTACAAAATCATTTACAAAACTAAAATCAGAATTTGAAAAACCAAAAATCAATAAAGTCGCTATAAATATTACTATAGATAAAAGTCCTAATATCCCAATCTCTGTTTCTTTTATTTTCATTCTATATTTTTCAGTTTTTAAATTGCATAATGATCCGGCTATGAGTAGTGCGGGATTTGAAAAGCAGAGTTTTCAAATTTGCACTTAGCCATGAGTTTATATTTTGTTTTTAATTTATTCACTTTAAATACCAAATTAAAGTCTTGGCGGACTTTATTAAATGTGGAGACTTTTAATTTAGCAGGAAACCCGCACAACGTATAGACATTGTTGACAAATCGTTATTTTACTTTCTAATTAAATTCAGCATCTCTCGTCAGTTTTGATTTATGAAGCATAAAAAAGTCTTTAAATAGGTCAGTGATTATTTGGTCAATTTCAAGTTCATTATAAGTCTCTGAATTCCGTCTTGATTTTGTGTAATTGTCTCTAGTCATTTTCTCAGCAACTTCTCCAACAGTTTTAAGGTCAGGTTCTTTTCCCATTTTATTGGAAATCCAAAAACCAGCTATACAAAGAATAAACCCCAAGAGGCCATATTGCCAAGAGAAAAAAAATCCAGCAATTGATGCTAAGAGTAATACTATAAGCGTGTTTGTTATAAAATGATGGGGTCGTAGTATAAACGTGTTAACCCAACTTGAAAACGGAACTAGCCAATATATTGTAATACAGATAGTTACGTAAGTTATTTTTACAATTGGGTCACAACTTTTGATTTCCTCACATAAGGTCTGTCTTTAAAGTTGAGCGCATC
>Ga0208646_1000562_pt1 | contig 22895 bp, 21 predicted proteins | sample AntAceMetag02UK8_FD_184762 | JGI IMG/M metagenome (GOLD analysis project Ga0208646, IMG submission 184762) | Saline lake microbial communities from Ace Lake, Antarctica - Antarctic Ace Lake Metagenome 02UK8 (SPAdes) (version 2) | ecosystem: Environmental > Aquatic > Non-marine Saline and... | reverse complement strand
ATCATTTGACAGGGATAGGTATGTCCCTATCAAAAAAAACAAATAAAAATAACCTAGAAGAGACCTAAAAACTGAAATTGAAAAGCACAAGTATTAGGTGCGGGTCAACAGACATAAAAACCAATTAAAATAATGCGATATGATCCTCGAATAATGATATTTAAATCACCTGTCATTAGTTTCCGTACAGACACTATTTACCGCATCTCTGTGGTAATCCACTCTATTTTGTGGGTGATTGATGAAAAACTGGATAATCGGAAACGCATTGGTGCGAAGATCTCCCAATCCACGTTTGACATCAGGCCTGCTCTTTTCCAAATAACTAATGGAATCGTCACAACATCTACCCAGATTTCTCAATAATGATGCATAAATCAGCGACAATTCATCTCCCAGCATTTCGTATTTTGCTATTTCTTCTTGGCAAAAGGCATTTAATATCCTCAATGATGGCAGGCTCATAGCGGCCTCAGTAAAAACATCAGGCTGCCACAAGATTTCCCGAAAGGTGAAAATGGAGGGTAACAGTTCCGTGTCGTAATAGCTGTCAGATTTTAAGTTTTGAAGAACCTCATGGCTAATATCTTCAATTTTAAACTTGCCTGTAACCAACGAAAAGGACCAACCTTGCTCTCCTTTTTTGAGCATTCTTGTAAAATTCCAGATTTCGTTTAAGCCGATTTTCATCAATAATTTTCTTTACGCGTAAAACGTAGGATTCTTAGCCAAGATAAAGGAAACAATAATTTTATATTAATTCGGAATTTTAAATTTGCTTAATTCTCATTTTCAATCAGCTAACTTGGCGGTAAAAGATCCTTTTATTAGTATTGATCACCTTTTTGTTATGTCAAGCCAAAATACGGTTGCCCCAATATTACCCGCTAACTCAACTTTTAAAAACGATACTTCATCAAAAGATTACGCTTTGTAACATAATGATAACAACCATTTGACAACAAAAGGGGTCAGAAAATAGTATGCTTGCATAACAAATCTTAATTATGATGACGAAAGCTTCTCCGATTTTCTATGATGGCAACAAGATTGTCAGGATGTCAGACCTGCCTGTGAGCCAGGCACATTTATTTTCTGGTTGGGTTACCACAGATCAGTTTGTCGTTTTGGGTGAAAAGAATGACTATGACTGTGTGAAATATGAAGACTATGAGTATTGGTTTCAAAATTATTATGCCACCACGGCTGATATGGACGAGTGGTTGTAATAGCTTTTTTATAGTCTATTGGTCTCTTTGCTATTTATCCGTTAATCCAGCGACTTAATCTTAACGTGGATTATGTCCGATTCCGCACCTTTACTTTCCTCCAATCCTTCACACGCCTGCTGCAAGAACTCAAAGTACTTATTTGTATTTGATTTTGGTACCTGTTACAACCCTGATTTTATCCAGTTTTTCTATCAACATATCTTGAGTAAACTAAAATTGGTTTCTTTGACCAGAAAGGAAAGTTTTGCTTTCACACATTTTAATGAAACGTTAAAGCTCGGACTAGCTGGTAGGGGTAGAAACTTGAAAATAGCCTTTGGACGAAATCAACAAAATAAATTAAGAAGCGGTAGGCTTCTGTTTTGAAGGTCAATATTTTGTCGATCGAATAACTGAGTTTAGAAAACGGTTAGCCTAACCCAGTTTTATGAATGCAAAGATCATCTTAGTGAAGACATATTTCTAAAACATTAATGAAGGAGTAACTTCCAAAAGTCGAAGGTTCCAAGTGTTAACAAGCTTTTTCCTTCGGAACGCAATATTCTCTCCTCCTACAAGAGATATATCCTAAGCGTTTGTCTGCAGCTCATGGTCACAAACCTCCACCAAATACAATCTCTGGTTCATTCTTTTTTATAGTTGGCTATTCTAGTGCAAAAATTAATTCATAAGTCACAAAGCAGATTGATTTATAATTAATGGTGTTATAGCCTTTTTTTCAGTACCTAAATAAACAAATCATCCGCTCAGAGCAAAAAATCCCTTAATTTCGATCTATGGAAATGCGATGGGTTTATGCAGAGGAGCAAGATGTAGAAAAAGTTAATGCGCTTTCTCAATCTCTTAACATCAAACCTGAGCTAGCGCAGATTCTTGTGCAAAGAGGTGTTACCACTTTCGAACAAGCCAAAGATTTTTTTCGTCCATCACTAGATCACCTTCACGATCCATTTCTCATGAAGGATATGGAAAAGGCCGTTAATCGACTGACTGATGCTGTTTCTGAAGGAGAAAAAATTCTGATTTATGGAGATTACGATGTGGATGGCACAACCTCCGTTGCTTTGGTTTATTCCTTTTTGAAAGCGCTTGGCGCGGAAGTGGATTTTTATATACCAGATCGCTACAAAGAAGGATACGGTATTTCCAATATAGGCGTCAATTGGGCAGCTGATAATGGCTACAAACTCATGATTGCCCTTGATTGCGGCATCACGGCGATTGATCAGGTCAACCTGGCAAATGCACTTAATGTAGACATGATTATTTGTGATCACCATAATCCTGGAGCGAAATTGCCAGAGGCTTTGGCGGTACTGGATCCCAAGAGAGTAGACTGCAATTATCCTTTCAAAGAGCTGAGTGGCTGTGGAGTAGGATTTAAATTGCTTCATGGCTTTTGTCTGCAACAGACGATAGACCTTGCCGCACTTTATAAATATTTGGATTTATTGGCGGTGAGTATCTCCTCAGATATCGTTCGGATGACTGACGAAAATAGAATCCTCACGTTTTATGGACTAAGAAAGCTTAATCAATCTCCCTCCGAAGGCTTAAAATCTCTGATCGAAATCAGTGGCCTCAAGCCGCCAATTTCTATTTCTGATGTCGTCTTTTATATAGGGCCGAGAATCAATGCGGCAGGTCGTATTGCGCATGCTTCTGACTCGGTGCGACTACTTATTGCACAAGATGAGGAGGAAACTTTGGGTTTTGCGGGACAACTCAACTCTCGAAATACTGAACGACGAACGTTTGATCAGAATATCACTAAAGAGGCAATCGCCATGATTGAGTCGGATGAATTTCTCCAATCTTCAAAAAGTACTGTTCTTTTCAAGTCTGATTGGCACAAAGGAGTCGTTGGCATTGTGGCGAGTCGCTGTATTGAGTATTATTACCGCCCTACGATTATACTAACCGAGTCTAATGGAAAAGCTACCGGCTCTGCACGGTCGGTGGAAGGTTTCGATATTTATACTGCAATTTCGAGCTGTAGAGAATGGCTTGATCAATTCGGAGGCCACACACATGCTGCTGGGCTGACTATGCCTGTCGAGAATATTGATGGTTTTCGGCGAGCTTTTGAAGAAGAAGTAAAAAGTAAGCTAAAGGAAGAACATCTCACACCTAGTTTGAATATTGACTTAGATGTAGATTTTGATTTTATCAACTTTAAAACTTTAAGTATTATTGATCAAATGGCACCTTTCGGGCCAGGATCTCTCCAACCTGCTTTTGCTTCTGCAAACGTCATGGCTCGGAATATCAAGGTGATCAAGGAAAAACACCTTAAAATGGTCGTATACCAAGAGGAGTTTGAAATTGAATTGGAGGTCATTGGCTTTGGTTTTGGACATCTTGCCGAGCAGCTAAAACGAGGAAAACCTTTTAGATTGGCCTATCATATTGAAGAAAATAATTTTCGTGGCAATAAAACCCTACAACTCAACATTAAGGATATAAAAATTGATTGATATCTTGCAAAGTCAAATATGGAGTTACGTTCAGAACATTTAATAAAGAAGTACAAGAAGCGCACGGTCGTCAATGATATTTCCGTCTCGGTAAAACAAGGGGAAATAGTAGGACTTCTAGGACCAAATGGTGCCGGTAAAACGACCTCTTTCTATATGATTGTTGGCCTGATTAAGCCCAATGAAGGAAAGATTTTTCTCGATGACCAAGACATCACAGGTTTGGCGATGTATCGGCGAGCCAAGCTGGGTATCGGTTATTTGGCACAGGAAGCTTCGGTTTTTCGAAAACTGTCAGTTGAAGATAATATTACCGCAGTGCTTGAGCTTTCGAAGCTTACCAAAGCGGAACAAAAAGATAAAGTGGAGTCTCTCTTGGAGGAGTTTAGTCTTACACATGTAAGAAAAAACATGGGAATGGTGCTTTCTGGTGGAGAGAGGAGGCGTACAGAAATTGCAAGAGCTTTGGCGGTAGATCCTAAGTTCGTACTGTTAGATGAGCCCTTTGCTGGCGTTGATCCCATCGCTGTAGAAGAAATACAAACGATTGTAGCCAAGTTAAAAGACAAAAATATTGGTATATTGATCACCGATCATAATGTGAACGAGACACTTTCGATTACTGATCGGGCCTATTTGATGTTTGAAGGCAAACTGCTAAAAGCTGGAACAGCCGAAGAGTTGGCTTCTGACGAGCAAGTAAGGCGTGTTTATCTAGGAAAAAACTTTGAGCTAAAACGAAAAATATAAGTGGAAATACTCAACTCCATACTTAATTGGGTGATGAAAAAGAGGATACATGATATCGAGCTGTTCCTCAAGTATCCAATGGAAGTTCAAACGGAGTTATTGGATAGTCTTGTGAAAAAAGGCTCGAATACAGAATACGGAAGGAAATTTGGTTTCGGAGATATCCATAATTACGAGCAGTTTAAAAACACAGTACCTATTGTAGCCTATGAAGACATATTTCCATATGTCGAACGCCTTATGCAGGGCGAGCAAAATATTTTATGGCCCTCTGAGATAAAATGGTTTGCCAAGTCCTCCGGTACCACCAATGCCAGAAGTAAGTTTATCCCTATTTCCAATGAAGCATTGGAAGATTGTCATTACAAAGGGGGAAAAGACATGTTGAGCATTTATGTGAACAATTACCCAGAAAGTAAGATGTTCACAGGTAAAACATTGGTCATCGGCGGGAGCCAGCAAGTCAACCAATTTGACAAAAACTCAAAGTCCTATTACGGAGATGTTTCTGCTATTCTATTAAAAAACCTGCCGCTTTGGGCACAGTACGTTCGTACACCGTCTTTAGAAATAGCGTTGATGGATGAATGGGAAGAGAAGATTGAGAAAATGGCGGCATCCACGGCGGAAGAAGATGTGACTAGTTTATCGGGAGTACCGACTTGGACCATTGTGCTTATCGAGCGAATTCTTGCATTAAAAGGGAAAAGTAACATCTTAGAAGTATGGCCTAATCTAGAATTATTTGTACATGGTGCTGTCGCCTTTACGCCTTATCAGAAAGTATTTAATAAACTCATTCCTTCAAGTGGCATGCGCTACATGGAGACTTATAATGCTTCAGAGGGTTTCTTTGGGATTCAGGATCAAACAGACTCCAGCGATCTATTGCTGATGCTCGATTATGGAATTTTCTATGAATTTATTCCTATGGAAGAATGGGACAATGACCAACCAAAAACATTGAGTCTGGAGGACGTGCAGGTTGGTAAAAATTATGCGGTAATTATCACGACCAATGCGGGCTTATGGCGATATAAAATTGGCGATACGGTAAGATTTACGTCAACGAACCCATTTAGAATTCGTATTTCGGGCAGGACAAAGCATTTTATCAATGCCTTTGGAGAAGAGTTAATCATCGAAAATGCAGAGGAGGCAATAGCCTATGCTTGCGACAAAACAGGTGCAGAACTAGAAAACTTCACAGCTGGGCCAAGATACTTTGACCGAGGACAGAAAGGAGGACATGAATGGGTTATTGAATTTATTCAGCCGCCTGATAATCTTGATCGTTTTAGAATTTTGCTTGATGAAAAGATCCGAGAAATCAATTCGGATTATGATGCCAAGCGCTATAAAGACATTGCATTGGAACCCCCACTTATCCACGCTGTAGAGCATGGCACCTTTCATCATTGGATGAAAAAAAGAGGAAAGTTAGGTGGGCAAAACAAGGTTCCCCGACTTGCCAACAATAGAGATTATTTGGAGGAGTTGTTGACGCTATTAGTCATTGTAAACTGACTCAACCCTTAGTATCCTTTTATTTTTAAGGAAATTAAGATGCACGAGGTATTCTATAGCCCACTATTATAAAATCATACATTTCACTAACCCTGACATCAAATAGCATAAGAACATTGCCTTAGAACTGCAGCTCATTCACGCCCTAGCTCATGAAGTTTTCAACATTGCATAAAAAATAGAGGAAGGCCAAAAAAAGGCACCTCAGCTGGCCAAAAAGTGAGATTCTTTGAAAGAGACTTTAGGTATTTTGGTTCTTGATTGATAGCTGATATCTGCTTTTTCTTAGTCGCTTTTATTCAAATAAGAACTTTTAGCTATAATTGCTTAGCTGAAACGCTGGAAATTTTTGTCCCCGCTAACTAAAATAAGGCTTTGTTCACAGATCATTTATATTATGGGAATACAGTAATCGACTGGATTATCGCCGCGGGTTATATTTTAGCTTCTGTTATTATTGGCCGTGTTATTTACTGGTTGTTCAAGTTAATTTCAACCAAATATGCCGCCAAATCCAAAACTAAACTTGATGATATTCTTATAGATATGATTGAAGAGCCAATCACATTTATGATTGTGCTTTTCGGGTTTAAGTATGCGTTACGTTCACTCTCTTTTGATGTACCTACTTCTAGGGTCATCGATTATTCCTTTGATTTTATTCTTACAATATCAGTTACTTGGTTAGTTTCTAGGCTTTATGACGCTTTGCATGAAGAATACCTCGTTCCCATTGCGGAGAAGACAGCCACAGACCTTGATGATCACTTGCTCCCAATTATAAGAAAAGGAGTTATTGTTGTTATTTGGTCTTTGGGTATACTGATTGCATTAAATAATGCCGGCTATGATGTAACGGCAGTGCTGGCTGGTTTGGGTATTGGTGGCTTGGCCTTTGCGCTGGCTGTGCAAGCTACTTTTGGGAATATTCTCGGAGGATTATTGATTTACATGGATGGTCATTTTAAAGTCGGTGATCGGGTGCAGTTAAATGGAACGTATCAAAAAATAGATGGAATAGTCCAAGATGTTGGCTTGCGAACAACCAGAGTTAAAACTCGATACGAAGGACGAATTGTTAATATTCCCAACACCATGTTTACCCAGCAAGAGGTAATCAATGCGGATAGCGAAAATGGGAGACAAGTATTTCAAGTGTATAAGCTAGACCCTGATACAAGTGTAGAAAAGCTTGAAGCAATGATGGCTTTGTTAAAGTGTGTGATTAATGATAATAGTCACACGCAAGAATCGGTCGTGACTGGTGTGGTGCGTGTAAGTGAGGTGTCTATTGATTTGATGCATTTGTATTGGATTATGCCTGATTCTTCGAATATTAAAACCAAGTCTGAAGTATACTTGGAAATTTTACGCCGCATGCGTGCAGAAGAGATCAAGATGACCGACCGCACAGGACTAAGATACAATACCGATGTGTTGTATTGAGCGACTGTCTTTTAAAATTTTACTTATGTTATTTCGCTCTTTCGTATTCGATTAAAACGTCGTTAATAACCTTCATGCAAGATATAAAAGAGGATGAGAAAATGTTAACTGAGCTTTCTTTGGCGCCAGTGCAAACCTTACCTATGGCGTGCAATGAGTGAGTGTTAGGAAGAACCAACAGGTACAAATAATATCGTCAAAGCAAACCTAATTTTTGATAAGTAGCAAGTAGTAGAATTGATTTGTATTTCATTTTCTATTTGTTACAACCCTAACGATAAAGAAGACCGTAATAGGTTTTAACTTTAAAATATAAGGCTACATTATGAGCGCTGAAAGGACAGAAGACATCAACCAACTGGATTTTAACAAAGCCTACGCTTATGCCGATTATCTAAACTGGCATTTTTAAGAGCGTGTGGAGCTAATCAAGGGTAAGCTGTTTAATAGGAGCCCTGCTGTACCTTCAAGAAATCACCAGCAGGTTTCCATTGCACTAAGCGCGCTTGTTTGGAATCATTTTCGGAAAGATAAATGTCAGGTTTTTGAAGCTCCTTTTGATGTTAGGTTAAACAGGACAAAGCAGAGTGATATTCAGTCAACTACTGTTGTTCAACCTGATTTATGTGTGATTTGTGATGACGATAAGCTAGATACAAGAGGCTGTAACGGTGCGCCAGATTTGGTTGTGGAAATCCTTTCCTCTGGCGATACTAAAAGGGCGATGAAGGAAAAGTTTGAAGTATTAGAGGAAAGTGGCGTGAGAGAATACTGGTTAGTCAACCCTCACGACAAGAATGTCATTATATATACCTTGGAAAATGACTGTTTTTTTGGGTAAAAACCAGTCGTTTACGAGGAAGACGATCATATATCTTCCCTGATTTAAGGGGCAAGCTTGAAGATATTTTTGACTAAATCTCAGTCTTCTTCTTCACTATGATGCTTCACATAGTTTTCCCATTTTGCAATAGCTTCCTTAAAGTCATCCGGTAATTCCGAATCGAATTGCACACTTTCGCCAGTTATGGGATGAATAAACCCCAGTGTTTTCGCATGCAAAGCCTGTCGGGGAAGCGCCTTAAAGCAATTGTGGACGAACTGCTTATATTTGGTAAAAATCGTGCCTTTCAAGATCTGATCCCCACCATAAGTCGTATCATTGAAAATGGTGTGACCGATAAATTTCATATGCGCTCTAATCTGATGTGTCCTCCCTGTTTCGAGATTGCACTTTATCAGGGTGACATATCGCATGGATTTTATCACTTCAAAATGTGTGATAGCTACCTTACCGTAATCTCCCTCTGGAAAAGCCGCGGTAATACGTCTGTCTTTTAGGCTTCTGCCTACATTGACATTGATTGTTCCCTTTTCCTCTTCTAATTCTCCCCAAACCAAAGCATAATATGTTCTTTCAATGCTATGATCAAAAAACTGTTTAGCCAAGCCGCTCATTGCTTGCTCGCTCTTGGCGATCACTAACAGTCCTGAAGTGTCTTTATCGATCCTGTGAACTAACCCAGGACGACCTTCATTTCCCTGCATTTCAGGGAGGTTTTGAAAATGATAAACCAAGCCATTGACAAGTGTTCCAGACCAATTTTGGTAAGCGGGATGCACGACCATGCCAGCTTCCTTATTCACTATCATAAGGTCTTTGTCCTCATAGATAATGTTTAAAGGCAAATCTTCGGCGATAACTTCATCATTGCGAGGAGGCTCGGGAAGAAACACCTGTATAGTATCGCCGGGATGGATTTTATGGTTTGGTTTTACGCTGGCGCTGTTCACCTTGACAAAGCCACCTTTGATGCCATTTTGGATTTTAGTCCTAGTGACGTTTGGCAAGCGGTCCATTAAAAACTTATCTACACGCAGAATGGCTTGCTTTGGATCAACTATAATATGATGATGCTCAAAAAACTCGTCTTCCTGATTGATGTCCACTTCTTCTTCCATTTCGCAAATTTATCTTTTATTTGATGGTTTGGCTGTTTTTAAGAATGCTTACTTTGTATCAAGTTTTATGATTGAAAATCAAACAGTATTCACTTCTCGTACGGAAAGAATAATTACGGACTGGTCAGAAAGGGCCGGAATAAATCTATATGTAAAAAGAGATGATTTGGTACATCCAACGATCATCGGTAATAAGTGGAGAAAACTAAAGTATAATCTTATCGAGGCACGTCAACAATCGAAAAAAACACTATTCACTTTTGGGGGCGCCTTTTCTAATCACATATATGCAACAGCTGCTGCTGCCAAGGCCTTTGGTTTTGAATCTGTTGGTATTATCCGAGGAGACGAGTTGAATGTCAACAGTAATCCTACTTTGCAATTTGCCTACAAAAACGGGATGACCCTAAAATTTGTGTCTAGGTCTGATTTTAGGATTTATAAGAACCAACCAGCGCTTATGGATATTGATTTATCAGACTGCTATGTATTGCCAGAAGGCGGTACAAATGAGCTGGCGATAAAAGGCTGTGCGGAGCTGGTAGAGGAAATTGACCTTGATTTTGATTTTCTAATAACATCAATAGGGACAGGAGGAACGATGGCGGGCCTAATTAAAGGAGCAAAAGGGAAAGGAGAGATCATAGGAATATCTTCATTGAAGGGAAATTTCATACAAAAAAATATAGAAGATCTGTTGACGCAAAATTCGATTCCTTGGAAGAATTACCGCACAGTGAATAACTACCACTTTGGAGGGTACGGAGTGGTCAATAAGGAATTGATAAATTTCATAAATAAAACCAATAATGATGTTGGACTTAGATTAGACCCCATTTATACCGCAAAGAGTTTTTTTGGCGTTAGAGCAATGGCCAACGAAAATTTGTTCCCAAAAGGGAGTAAGGTCGTTTTTTTACACACCGGAGGACTACAAGGAATTGACGGGTTTAATCAAAAACACGAGGAAAAGATTGATATATGATCATAAAATTTAGCACTTTACAAGTGTGAGTAGGTTCTTCGCATTATTTGTTGTTGTGTTTGTCTTAAGTTGTAATGTTAATGAGCTAGAGTTCGATAACATTCAAAGGCCTAATGTAACAGGCAGCTTCGCGGCTCCCATTGGTAATATTTCTTATAATTTGAGAGATTTGCTTATTGATGGAAGTGATTCCACATTGGACTTTACCGAAGACAGTACCGGTCTAATATATTTTATCTTTTCCGACACTACAACGTTTAATCAAGGGTCTGACATCATCACAGTGAGCAATATTGAGAATAGCACTACGATAAATCTTGACACGACTTTAGTAAATACCACAACTTCGAATATTCTTATTTCAGGCGAAAAAGATTTAAGTTTTGAGTTTCAATCGGATAATGGAGATCTCCTAGACTCAGTTTACTATCAATCGGGCGAGTTAACCATTGATGTAAGTACAAATATTCCAAACTTTGAATACTCCTTAACCATTTTTAATACAGTTGACCTTGCGACCAATCAGCCAGTAGTTGTAAGCAGCTCGACTAGTCCATCTGTTGATTTGTCAAATCACAAAATGTATTTAAAAGATTCGTTGGTCATGGAGACTTTGACGAACTTTTTCGATTTTAGATTGGATTATACCATCGATTTACCCCCTGGCGGAGTGATCGCTAAAGACAGTGTCATTGCAATCAGCATCGGCTATTTGAATCAGGAATTCGAGGTGATCTTTGGTGTCTTTGGAAATGATACTTTGAACTTGGGTGAAAATACGATAGACATTGATTTCTTCTCTGAATTGGGAGACAAAGGATTCATTTTTCAAGCTCCAGTTATTACTATGGATTTCAGTAATAGCTATGGTGTTCCAATGGGTCTTCTCTTCAACAGTTTATATGGAATTAAAAAGAATAAAACAGTCAACCTCGAAGGTCCTATCACCAGAACACCTCAATTGATAAATTCACCCGCTCTTATCGAAGTTGGCAGCTTGGCAGAATCGAGAATTGTGATTGATAATACCAATTCTACTTTACCAGATTTACTGGAAATTGCCCCAACTCAAATTGGCTTGGACTTGGATGCGGTGATGAACCCCAGGGATACCGAGGCGGGAAATTTTATTCAAAATACAAGTGAAATATCTGTCGTGACGACAATTTCTGTCCCGATGATTTTGCAACTAAAAGAGTTAACAAGACGAGAAGAGTTTGATCTAGGAGATGGTTTACAGTTTGCCGAGGCAGATTCTGTGTCAATTAGAGTGGTGTCGGTGAACGAAATTCCATTTAATGTGCTCTTAGACATCCAGTTATTAGATGATCTTGATACAGTGCTTTATGAAAATAAATTTAATAGAATAGTAGAAACGGCTTTTTTGAATACCGATGGCTCATTAGATCAAGAAAGAAAGAGAATAGAGGATATTAATATATCTGAGGAGGGCGTAGATGCTTTCAAAGTAGCCACTAAAATGGTGACAATTTTTACTTTTAGTACACCAGAAAGCCAAACGTCTGAAAATGTTTGGGTGCAGTTTTTGGCAGATGCTGAAATCAGTATAACCTTGTCTGCAGTAGTCACCTTATCTCCTGAATTTTGAGAAAAATAGCAATATACATATTGCTGATTTCAGCGGGGTTTGTTACTTCTGCACAGTCGAGTCTGTCGTTTTATAACCTAGGAGACGCAACTTTTCAAAGTAGTAATTTCAATCCAGCTTATATACCTTCAGACAAAGTAATGATTGGCTTACCGATCTTATCGGGTGTGCACTTGGGCTACAATAATAAGCTTAGCTACAATGATGTAATAACCAAAACCACTGAGGGAACACAAGAAATAGATTTCAAAAAAGCGCTATCAGGGCTGCAGCGACAGAACATGTTAAGTGCCCAAACCTCAATTAGTTTGTTTCATGTAGCATTTGCCACAAGAATAAAAGGTGCGATCTCTTTTTTTGCCAATGAGCGAATGGAAGCGGACTTATTATACTCAGAACCTTTTATGAGGATGATTACTAATGGCAATGCCTCGACACTTGATGAAGAAATATCATTAAGTGATACAAGAGCCATGGCTACCTATTATCGAGAAATAGGTGTTGGGTACGCTTTTCGTAATGATGCGTTGGGAATTAAAATTGGGGGTCGTTTAAAATACCTACAGGGATTTGCGAATGTAAGTACGCCAGAGAATATGAGGGCTACAGTGAGAACAGATGATGAGACCTATAACATTGACGCGAGTCTAGAAAACACCATTCTTCGTTCTTCCGGCTTGAATATAATGGACGGGTCTACAGGAGATCTAGGAGATCATCTAATATCCAACGGCAATCGAGGAGTGGCCATTGACTTAGGTATGACATATAAAATGAATGACTATACGACAATCAGTGCTTCGTTAGTTGATGTTGGTTTTATATCGTGGAAAGAAGATATAGAAAATCGAGGGATATCGGATACCTCATTTAATTACAGCGGAATCAATTTAGTAGGTATATGGGACTTGGAAGAGACTGTTAAAGATTCACTGATTGATAAATTTGAATTAGATAAGAGCTTTGACGCTTACTCAACGATATTAAGTCCGAAAGCATATTTTAGTTATACCCGTGGTTTGAGAAGTGGTGGAGAGCTCATTACTTCCGTTGGAGTAAGGTACATTCAGGCTCAAATGAAAACGATGGTGGGCGTAGGTTATCGACACAAAATCGGTGAGTGGTTTACAGGGTCTGTGAATGTTACGCGGTTACCTCAGCAATTCTTGAATTTAGGAGCAGCTTTCACAGTCACCGGAGGGCCTGTTCAGTTTTACTTAGCAGCGGATCAAGTAGCTTATTGGGATATGACAGAATTCAAATCCTTCGATTTAAGACTTGGAGTTAACTTGGTTTTTAATGGCAAGACCCGACATATTAACGAGAACAATCAGGGGAGCAATCCGTATTTCAATAAAATCGTAAAGAAAAAAGGAGGGGGCATGCCCGAAGGTCAGAGTTTCCTAGGGCGATCAATTGAAATAAGAGGAATAGACGGGATTTACAATATTATAAGAAAACAAAGAAGACGGGCTTTGTATAAAATTAATAAAGATCCAAGGGGCGAAAAGAGACAGATCGAAAGGAAGGAATTACCAGAACCACCAAGGGGTGATTAACGGAAAATATCCTCAAATGCATCGGTCAGTTTTCCGAAGGGCTTTATTTCAATCAGGAATTTCTGAATATTCAATCCCTTCATGTTGTGTTTAGATATATAGATCTTCTTAAAGCCCATTTTTGCTGCTTCGTTAATACGCATTTCCACACGGTTCACAGCTCTTAGTTCCCCTCCCAAACCAACTTCAGCACTCAAGCAAATTTCATCGGCAACAGGGATATCCTCAAATGAGGAGAAAATAGACGCACAAATGGCCATATCAATGGCTGGGTCATTAACCTTAATACCTCCGGCGATATTTAGAAATATATCTTGAGTCCCAAGTCTAATTCCAATCCTTTTTTCAAGAACGGCTATGAGCATGCTTAGTCGCTTCGAATCAAAACCAGTAGTGCTTCGTTGTGGCGTTCCATAAGTTGCAGGGCTCACCAGTGACTGAACTTCTATTAATAAAGGACGATTTCCTTCCAACGTGCCTCCTATGGCTACTCCGCTTAAGAAAGCTTCTCGTGGAGATATCAATACTTCGGAAGGATTAGTTACCTCACGCAAGCCAGATTCACGCATTTCGTATATCCCTATTTCGGAAGTAGAACCAAATCTATTTTTTGATGTACGAAGTATTCGATACGATAGATGTCGGTCTCCTTCAAACTGCAAGACGGTATCAACCATATGTTCCAATACTTTAGGACCTGCAATGGATCCCTCTTTATTTACATGACCAATGAGGAATACAGGAACGCCTGTTTGTTTTGCATACTTCATCAGCTTACCAGTGCACTCTCTGACTTGAGAAATAGACCCAATAGAAGACTCTATTTCATCCATAAAAAGCGTCTGAATGGAATCAATAATTAGTATATCTGGTTTAAGTTGATTGCTGTGATTTAGTATGGCCTTAAGTGATGTTTCCGCTAAGAGATAACAATTTTCAGACTTGATGCCAATACGTTCCGCCCGCATACGGATTTGTTCTGGGCTTTCTTCTCCTGAAACATAAAGTGTAATCAGTTCCTTAAAGCCAATCGCCATTTGGAGTAGCAGCGTCGATTTTCCAATTCCCGGTTCACCCCCTACTAAAATCAACGACCCAGGAACAATCCCACCGCCCAATGTGCGGTTCATTTCTTGTGACCGGGTATTTATTCGTCTTTTCTCGTCATAGGTAATATCCTGAATCGGAAGAGGAATGTTTTTGGTTAGATCGGACGTCCATATTTCCTCTTCATTTTTTCCCGGCTTAGAGACTATTTCCTCTACATACGTATTCCATTCGCTACATGAGGGACATTTTCCTACCCATTTTGCTGAATTAGCGCCACAGTTTTGGCAAAAAAAGGTCGTCTTTGACTTAGCCATCAATTAACAAATCTGAACATAACTCCCCAACCATATTAAATTATTCAAATAGGGTTTGATGGTATTCTGAATCATAGGATCATGAAAATGACCTTCAAATTCCACAAAGAATACATACTTGAAGGTGGAACCCTCCTTGGCGGGTCGGCTCTCGACTTTACAAAGATTAATACCTGCATTCTGAAATTGCTGAAGGAACCTGACCAGTGCCCCTGGCTCATCAGGAAGCGTAGCAATAACGGATGTTTTATCCTTGCCACTCACTTGATTAATGAAGTTTTCGCTGATGATTAAGAAACGTGTTTGGTTGTCTGCCGAATCTTGAATGTTATTGAAAAGAATTGGGAGCTTATACTGTCGAGCGGCAATTGGGGCACAAATGGCCGCTGCATTTTTTTCCCCTAAAGCTATTTTGCAGGCGCGACTTGTAGAGCTGACAGGAACCAATTTTACTTTATGCTTGAAATAATCGTCGATAAAGTTTTTGCATTGGCGAAAAGCAATATCACGAGAATAAACGGTCTTGATGTTTTCTAAATTTTCTTCCTGTGAGGCAAAAGCGAAGTGAATGGGCAGGACGACTTCTGCGGCGATATTTAACTTATGCTTCGCCAAAAAATCAATGGTTTCTTGGACGGTTCCTTCTTGGTTGTTTTCAATCGGGACAACTCCAAATCGGGCACGTGAAGTTTTGACCGCTTCAAATACAGAAGAAATCGAATCCAGCGCGATGTAATCACTCATTGCGCCATACCTACTTTCAGCTGCCTGATGAGTAAAGCTACCTTCAGGGCCGAGATAAGCTACGCGCTCAGGGAGTTCGTAATTTCTGCTGACTGCAAATATTTCGAAAAATATAGCCTCAATGGCCCCACGATTTAACAGACCTTTACTATTGCTAAATAATCGATCAACAATTGCTTTCTCACGCTCAGGTCGATATATGGCGGACTTATCGTTGAGCTTAAAGGCCCCAACTTTTTTTACAATTTCCATTCTGCTGTTTAGCAGATTTACCAGCTCATCATCGAGCTTGTCTATTTCCTTTCTGTACTCTTCGAGCATTCCTCTTTGCTTTAGAAATTAAAGTTACGATAATAACCGCTTAAGCCTCAAATGTGGATTGGTAAAGTGTTGTCATTCGACTAATTTTGCATTCCTATTCGAAACTTCAAAATAAACCACCATGGCTAGAGATCAACAAATATTCGACCTCATCGATAAAGAGCAAAAGCGTCAGGAAGAAGGCATAGAGCTCATTGCTTCGGAAAATTTCACTTCTCCAGCCGTGATGGAAGCAGCAGGAAGTGTGCTAACAAATAAATATGCAGAGGGACTTCCCGGAAAAAGATATTATGGGGGTTGCGAAGTTGTAGACGAAATAGAGAAAATAGCTATTGAGAGAGCGAAAGAACTCTTTGGTGGTACTTGGGCAAATGTCCAGCCTCATTCTGGGGCTCAAGCGAATGCCGCTGTTATGCTTGCTTTATTAAACCCGGGTGATAAGATTCTTGGGTTTGACCTTTCTCACGGAGGACATCTTACACATGGGTCGTCAGTGAATTACTCTGGAAAAATATATACTCCGTCATTTTATGGTGTAGAGCAGGAAACAGGCGTCATCGATTACGACAAAGTAGAAGCTACGGCTTTGAAAGAAAAACCTAAACTGTTGATTTGTGGCGCATCCGCTTACAGTCGTGATTGGGATTATGAAAGGTTAAGAGACATTGCCGAGCAAGTTGGAGCGGTATTGATGGCTGATATATCACACCCTTCCGGCTTGATCGCCCGAGGCTTGTTAAATGATCCGCTTGACTATTGCCATATTGTAACGACAACAACACACAAAACATTAAGAGGACCGAGAGGAGGTTTGATTGTGATAAGGGAGGACGGTGAAAATCCATTCGGAATTAAAACGGCAAAAGGGACTGTTAGAAAGATGAGTTCGTTGCTTGATTCGGGTGTTTTTCCTGGTACACAGGGTGGCCCATTAGAGCATATTATAGCCGCAAAAGCGATAGCATTTGGGGAAGCTTTGAGTGATGAGTATATGACTTATATCATGCAAGTTCAAAAAAATGCGAAAGTGATGGCAGAAGCTTTTGTAGAGAAAGGGTACAAAATTATTTCTGGTGGAACAGATAATCATTCGATGCTTTTGGATTTGAGGTCAAAAGGATTAACGGGAAGAGATGCGGAAGATTCTCTTGTTAAAGCAGATATTACTATTAATAAAAATATGGTGCCATTTGATACGGAATCGCCATTTGTGACTTCAGGAATGCGAATAGGAACTGCAGCGATCACCACTCGCGGAATGAAAGAAGGTGACATGGGCAAAATTGTTGATTTGATTGATCAAGTTTTGGCCAACTTTCAGAATGAAGCGAAACTAGCAGAAATCAAAGAAGAAGTAAATAAGTGGATGGTGAGCTTCCCGCTGTACAAATAATATGCCGCTAGACCAAGTAGAAGAGGAAACGGAAATGGGTTTTTTGGACCATCTGGAAGAACTCAGGTGGCACTTAATCCGTTCTTTTATTGCGATTTTTGTGTTTGCAATTGCGGCATTTGCTGCGAAAACGTTGGTTTTTCATACCATATTATTAGGTCCATCTAGAGTTGATTTCTGGACGTATAAAATGCTTTGTGAATTATCCGAAACCTTAGGTTCCCCGGCGCTATGCATTGACAAGCTGCCATTTATTATTCAGAGTAGACAGATGACAGGCCAATTTGCTATGCATGTGACTTCTTCTTTTGTTATTGGTATAATCTGTGCTTTCCCGTACGCCTTCTGGGAGATATGGCGATTTATAAAACCAGGATTGCTTCCGAAAGAACGCAAAGCAGCACGTGGAGCAACCTTTTATGTAAGCCTACTTTTTTTAATGGGTATTACTTTTGGTTTTTTTATTGTGACACCTATTTCGATTAATTTTTTAGCCAATTATCAGATAGATCCTTCTATTTTAAATGAGTTTGACATAGTCTCTTATATATCAACCGTCATAACTTTAGTGCTCGCTTGCGGTATTCTATTTCAGTTGCCCATTGTTGTTTATTTTCTTACAAGAGCAGGTCTTGTCACTCCGGAACTCATGCGCGCTTATCAAAAACACGCCATAGTTGCAATTTTGATCCTAGGTGCTATGCTGACACCTCCAGATCCATTCAGTCAGATTTTGATAGCTATTCCGCTTTTGGGACTCTATCAAATCAGTATATTCATATCCAAAAGAGTAATTAACCGCGAATTAAAAGAAGATCAAATTATCAAATCAGATGGATAAGACAATAGGAATAGGTGGAGATCATGCAGGGTATTATTATAAAGAGAAAATTAAGGAGCACTTAACCTCCAAAGGCTATGAGGTGAAGGATTTTGGGCCATTTTCTGTTGAATCTGCGGATTATCCTGATTTTGTTCATCCATTGTCAACATCTGTTGAAAGTGGGGAATGTGCGTTCGGTATTTTGATCTGTGGAACTGGAAACGGAGTAGCCATCACAGCAAATAAGCATCAAGGAATACGAGCCTCTCTTTGCTGGGATCGTGACCTAGCAGCGCTCTCTAGGGAGCATAATAATGCCAATGTGCTGTGCCTAGCAGCCCGATTTGTAGGTTATGAACTGGCCGAAAGCATGGTTGATACATTTATTTCAACAGACTTTGAAGGAGGTCGGCATCAGCGACGAGTCAACAAGATTAGTTGCTAATCTTTACGTAATCACCAAAACTATTCCTTCGATAGTTTTCCCGAAAATAGGGAAAGCGTTCATTGATTTTAGCCATCACATTATATTGATCTATGATCACTTCGGGATCCGAACCTTTTAAAACAAGAAAGAGCTCAGTTGCCTTTTCATAATAATCTAGACCCTCTAGTCGGCTGATAGAAATCCTTTCATCGATAAATGGGGAGGACATATAATTTTCTTGATAGACAGAAAGGTCTGAACCTATCATCATCACTTTTTTGTCCTGATAATTAGCCGCGGAACTATTTAGCGTCAATTGATTTTCTTCTGCGAAATGAAGAAAAAGGTAGGGATAAACGAGCAGAGAAATGATGATAAAATTGGGCACAACTAGTTTAACCCAAGTCTTTTTGATGTTTAGAAAGTAGTGAGTCAGTAGAAATGCAACTGTAGGGACAAATAATATTAATGTGGTGCTAGAAAGGTTATTAGAAAGTAGCACGCATCCTGCGGCACCCACAAAGAAGAGAAGCATTACTTGAATGGTTTTTTGCTGGAAATTCGTAAACCGAATATTGAACAACGGGACGATACTACATAATAATGCAAGCCCAATAGCTCCTGAAGCAACAAAAAATTGTGGGTAACTCAGATAGAAGATTTTAGGTCGAAACACGTCGAATAAAGTATCCAAAAAGGCGTCCGATGCATCAAACCAGAAAAAGTAGGCCCAACTCACCAGAAAAACGACGGTAAACCCATAAACGTAAAGTAGTATTCTCCGGGCTACTGCTGATGAGAAACCAATAAAAGAAACAAGGAATACAAGGAAGAATACCGCTGACGGGGGAAAGAAAAAAGTGGCTATTCCCACATATATGCCACTATACAAAAACAACTCGTCTGTGACCACATTGTCAATTCTCCGAAAAATTTGGTTGATGGCCAACAAGAGGAAGGTTGTCGACATCAATTCAGGGGACAATGTCCAAAAATCTGTGACCCCACAACACAATACCATATAAAGGAATGCTGGAATAAATGTATTTTCTTGGTATGCTTTGTTGCGTAGCAGTGTGGAGTTAAATATCCCGGCCTGAATGGTGATAAGCAGACTGGAAAATACCACATGTGTCCATCGAGTAGCGCCAAAAACATAATCAATTGATTGATAGACCAGACTCGAAAGGGGGGCAGTATAATCAAAACATTCAGAATACATAGTAAACCCATTGCCAAGGCGCTCGCCTAATGCTAGCCACTTCATCAATGGAACGGATAACGGCATACCGATAAAGACCCATACGATTCTAACCGATATTAGAATTATAAAAATCAGAATAATTCGATAAGGATCGTTTAGTCTAAATAATCTGAGCAATGCTTTCTGTTTTCAACTTTGATATTACGGTTAAAATTAAACATAAGTAGTGCAGCCCTCGTTTTTTTAATGAAAAACTTGGGTCTAATTGTAATTAGAAGTTTTGTAATCAAGCGTTTGAAATAATTTAAAAGATATTTGTAACATGGAAGAGAGCAAAAGGCAGCAGAAGTATGCAAGACAGATTTTAAAGGATTTGGGAGAAGTCTTTCAAAAGAACCCCAATCATTATTTTGGAAGTAGTCTCGTGACTTTAACGGGAACGGAAGTCTCCCCAGACTTAGGGTTTGTAAAATGTTATTTTAGCGTATTGCCAGAAAAAAATGCGGAGGAGGTGATGTTAAGCCTCAATGAAAAGAAAAGTGAAGTGCGGAAGCATTTAGGAAATATTATTGGAAAAAGAGTGCGAATCGTACCTGCATTAGCCTTCTTTATGGATAATACTGAAGTAAGTGCTTCGGAGATGAACAAGTTGATCGATAGTTTAGTGATTCCTCCAGCAGACGATACTGAAGAGGATTGAACCTTTCTATTTTCATAGCGAAGCGGTATTTTTTTTCAGGGAAGAAGAAAAGTTTTATTAACCTTATTTCCATTATTTCCATGGTGGTGGTGGCGACAGGCACAATGGCGCTGATCATAGCCTTATCCGTATTCAATGGCTTAGAGGGCTTATTAAGAGGGCTGTATAGTACGGTAGATCCGAATATCGTCATCATGCCTTTGCAAGGAAAATCATTTTACTATGACCAAGAGTTAAAAGCGAAGCTCGAAAAAATCGAGGGCATAGAAATCATCACGGAAGTATCCGAGGATAATGCACTCATACGCTATAAAGATGCTCAGCGAGTAGTACGCGTAAAGGGCGTGGGCGACAACTTTGCGAAACAAGGAAGGTTGGATAAGGCTATCGTGCAAGGAAGAGGTGACCTGAAGGTTGATGACATCAATTACGCTATTATTGGACGAGGAATTCAATATGACTTGTCGGTCAATCCGTCCAATGATTTTTATGCATTGCAAATCTATTACCCTAGAAAAGACATCAATCCGAACGCTTTAAACCCAGATAAGATGCTGAATGTGCAGCACATTCTAGCCGGTGGCGTATTTGCTATAGAAAAATATTATGATGAAAACTTCGTATATGTGCCTATTGAGTTTGCAGAAGCACTTTTTGAGCAGGATGGCAAGAGGACCTCATTAGAACTAAAAGCCGACGGTTCAAAAAGTAATGAGGATCTCAAAGAAGCTATTACTAACATTATTGGGGAGGAATACAAAGTGCTAACTAATACGGAAATTCATGGCGACTTATATCGAATATTAAGTACCGAGAAGTTTTTCGTATTTCTGGTATTCTCTATCATCATTGCCATTGCAAGTATCAATATCTTCTTCTCACTTACGATGTTGGTAATAGACAAAAAAAAGGATGTCGCCGTACTCAATGCTTTAGGAGCAAGCACAAAACTGGTTAGAGATATCTTTCTATTTGAAGGCGCTTTGGTCGCATTTACAGGAGCATTTATAGGTCTGGCGTTGGGTCTTGTTGTTTGTTTTGCGCAGCAAACTTTCGGAATAATATCCATGGGTATGCAATCCGCCATTATGGATGCCTACCCTATTAAAGTAGAATTGATGGATACCGTTTATACCGTGCTGTTGATCATCCTTATTGCTTTTGTAAGCTCTGTAAGGCCTGCAATAAAAGCCTCTAATGAGGTAAATACGGGCATGTTACAATAGTTTGCTTATCGTTTAAAAATGTATAATTCAACGATTCCCGTGATATGTCTTATTTGAAAATTTCAAGCCTGCTGGCACTTTTAATGTTCTCAATAAAAGGATATGGTCAAATTCCACCTTCGAATGAAGGCGTGTTTTTAAAAGCAGGAATGGTGCTTCGCGGGATCGGTTTTAGCTCAGAAAACCTCCAGTTTGGATCTGCTTCCTTTGATGTTCAGGCAGGAAATGGACTCAAAATATTTTTTGGTACAGGGATAGGGACGAAATTTTTTGACTTTGAACTAACCGCTGAACAGTCTCTGTCTTTTGGTTTTTTTGCTCAGTCGAACAACAATGGCACATCATCATCAAGTATAACAATGTGGCAAACCAACCTATATGCGACGGGACTATTTAAAATACCTACCAAGAAGGAGAATTTTTTCAGATTTGGGGCAGGTCCCATGTTGACTTTTCCGGGTAAACTCAAAGTAGCAATTGATGGGACCTCTCAAGGGGAGGTCAACTACACCTCTTCTTTGGGATCACATGTTGTGGCAGATTTAATGATAAGCGCCAAAAAAGTTTTTATTATCCCCGGGATTAGGTTGAATTTTTCTGAATTATCCTCTAGCAGCACCACTTTTACTGATCTTGACAACATTGAAGAAGTGCAAGAGACAGGTATTGGTAGTTTGAATTTCTACATGCTCGTAAGATTTTAATAGAATTTAGCGGTTACATTTTCCTAATCCCGACAAAAATCTAAGTGATTCCTATTAACTTGGAATTTTGTTTTTTCTAGAAATTTATGAATATATCACCGGATAGTCCGTTCCAAATAATCTATTCACTTTTTCAGCACGAGTATCTGGGGTACTTGTTTGAGTCCTTCGTCGTTGAGCTCAATGACAAAGGAAACCTGACTTATTCGCACCAGAATATCTCCTCGCTGAATGCCAAGGAGTTTGACTCTGGCTTGGATGACCATGACTATGAGCTCATTCGCTTAATGGAAGAAGTACAACAAGGAGAAGTCCTTAACCCAACTTGAAAACGGAACTAGCCAATATATTGTAATACAGATAGTTACGTAAGTTATTTTTACAATTGGGTCACAACTTTTGATTTCCTCACATAAGGTCTGTCTTTAAAGTTGAGCGCATC
>Ga0208646_1000561_pt1 | contig 22896 bp, 19 predicted proteins | sample AntAceMetag02UK8_FD_184762 | JGI IMG/M metagenome (GOLD analysis project Ga0208646, IMG submission 184762) | Saline lake microbial communities from Ace Lake, Antarctica - Antarctic Ace Lake Metagenome 02UK8 (SPAdes) (version 2) | ecosystem: Environmental > Aquatic > Non-marine Saline and... | reverse complement strand
ATGACATCCCAGTGCCCAGGGTCAGCAATAGGAGAGACCATTTCCACCGCCCCGGAGAGAAAATCAGCCACCACGGCATCAATCGGTATGCCAGACCCGGCGAGAAGGATTCCCGTTTGACCGGTCGCCCGAAAGTCGACATCAAGGCCACGCGCTGTCATCTCTCGTGTGAGCGCCAGGGCAGTATATTTTTTTCCCAAAGCGCAATCCGTACCCATCGTGAGTAGTCTCTTCCCCGCGCGGCGCGCCCCGGTTCCCACCGGCAGCGACAAAGGTGGGACACGAACATCGATGATTCGCGCGCCAGAGCGGGCCGCCGCTTCACGCAACTCAGAAATGTCGGAGAGTCGATCATGCATCCCTGCCGCGACGTCCAACCCTTTATCAAGGGCCTCGCACAGCACCGACATCGTTGCTGGCGGAATCTGGCCTCCAATAACGACAATGCCGAGCACAACGGTTCTCGCTCCCCGGATGCGCGCCTCATCCAGTGTCAAATCCTCGAGACCGACGTCGACCGTGTCAGCGCTTAACCGCAACTGTCCGACACAATTCTCGCCATCCCACTGCGCGAGCCCCGCAGCAGTTTTTGCGTAGACCCTGTCGCGCTCGTCTCCTAAAAAGAGAAGGTAGGGCTTAGCAATGTCCAGATTCATAGGTCAACTTTGCTCGACGATTATGGTTTGTCAAAGCTATCGCAGTGACTCATGACTGGATCTTTTACGCCCCTTCCCATTTCCACAATGGCTCCGGAGAGGTTACTCGTCATCAGGCTTTCCCTCGGGAAGAAAATTTGCCTCGGAGATGGCACGCAGGGGCCCCGCGGACAGTGCTGACCACCCGACGATTGAGCCTCGTGTTGTTTAATGGGGCTCTTTTTCCCTGTGTTCACTAGTTTTTTTGTTGGCCGTCCTCCCGTTCCGGCGCTTCTTTAAACCCAGTAGCTGATTAAGAGTCCACACGCTCGCCTCTCTCCGATTGGCCACCATCACCGCGGCAACCAGCTCCGGTCGGTGGTGAGGAGGTGGCCTGGCCCCAGTAACCAGAGTGCCCGGCATCGAGAGCTTGGGCGGTCCCCTGGAGGACAGGGGAGAAAGTCTGTGCGGGAACATTGAACCCGCACCTTCTTCTCGGCTAACCTTCCCTAAACGACGTGAGTTTAGCGAGGGGCCACTGTATGAGACTGTTCATCATCGGTATTGCTGTGGCCGTGGTGGCCGCCACCATCGCCTTCACGGTAATCCCCCATGGCGACGAGCCGAACGCCGCACCGCCGAGCACTGAGGGCACCGTTACTCCTAGCAGCGAGGAGCCGGACCCGTCGACGTCAGCCACTGTGATCGCGGAGGGTTTCTCCGAGCGATACCAGCCCTACAGTGAGCAAACGCTCGCCGAGGCGGGCGTGGACGAGACGGTCGTGCTGTTCTTCAACGCCTCGTGGTGCTCGACGTGCAAGGTTCTGCGTGACGACATCGCAGCCAACCAACAGAGCATTCCCGAAGGCGTGCTCGTATTGCTTGTCGACTACGACAACTCCACCGAAATGAAGCAGAAATACGGAGTCGTGTCCCAGCACACCCTCGTCCAGGTCAACAGCACGGGGCTTGGGATTGCTCGTTGGGAACTCTCTCAATCTCTCGATGACCTGCTCGCCGAGATTATCGAGATCTGAGCAGCAATCGTGGAACTGTTGCCACTATCGCTACTCGCCGGAGTGCTCACGGTTCTCTCGCCGTGCGTGCTCCCTCTACTCCCCGTCATTCTCGCCGGCTCGGCCGCCGATTCGTCGCGGCGCAGTGCCTACCTGATCATTGCGAGCCTCTCCGTCTCGGTGATTGCGTTCACGCTGCTGATTCGCCAAACGAGCGCTTTGCTCGGAGTGCCAACCGATGTCTGGCTCATCGTGTCGGGCTCGCTCGTCGTGTTCATCGGCCTGACCCTTGCCTTACCCGCGCTATGGGAGAGCATCTCCACTGGCACAGGCCTGAACCGGGCTGCTGGCGAGCTGGTTAACTCCTCCTCTCAGCGCACCGGAACGGCGCGCTCTTTGCTTCTTGGGCTCTCGCTTGGCCCTATCTTCACAAGCTGCAGCCCCACCTACGGACTCATCTTGGCCGCAGTGCTGCCCACGAGTTTTGCTGTCGGTGTCGCCAACCTGCTCGCGTACACCTTTGGCCTCAGCGCCGTCATGCTGCTCATCGCTCTCGGCGGACAATCCGTGACGCGACGCATGAAATGGGCGGCCGACCCGAAGGGCGTGTTCCGACGCAGCCTCGGAGGCCTGTTGATTGTTGTCGGACTGCTCATTGCCACCGGAATAGTGAAGGACGCCGAGGCGTGGTTGGTCGAACGAGGCATCCTGGGAGCGGTGGTGCTCGAGCGGGGCATCCTCGACCAGGTCGACACCGGAATAGTCGTGCCTGAGCCCGTGCGCATTGACGGCAGCGCACCGAGTGAGACGCCCACATTTGTCCCTCGAAAATTTACCTAAATCGACTGGCTACCCGCTGACCCCGCGGGACCACAAAGCCTAAGGAAGCTGAAGAATCGCCATCCGGTCAGCCTCGGAACCACCAACGAACGTCATGAAGTCTGCGCTGAACTCTTCAAGCGTCATCCCTGACGCCTGAGCAAAGGCTTCTTCGAAGCCGAGTTCTTCCACGGAGGGGTGAAACACCTCTAGCAAGACATCCTGGCTCGTAAGTGAAGTCAGGTAGGCAATGGCCCACGCACCCATGTCGTAGCCCAGACCACTGCAGGGGTCTGAATACTCCACGATGGACACAAGATTCCGACCTGAACACTCGCCCGAGAGAGCTTCATCGATGCCATAGAGCTTGTTCTGCATTTGATCCCGGGGAACGTAGGTCCAGTCGCCAGCGGGAACAGCGGGCATCGTGCCCTCTGATAACAGCTGCGCAGCCGCATATTGAGCCATGTATTCGGCCGACCCTTCAACAAACCACACGGGACCCATCGCCGCGTCGCGCTCGTCCCAGTCCACAGTAGTGATGAATGAATGCTGCACGGCATGCCAATACTCGTGAAAGACGGTCTTGACGTCCTCTGCTCCGGGGATTCCAAAATTCCCTGACAAGCCCCACGGAAGTGTGGAAGCGTATCGGTGGATTCCCCACTCTGCTGTCCCGTTGCGACCAGCCGTACCGAAGGCTTCTTTGGCAGCAAAAGCTTCAGCCCCCAGCGTTTGGTACTCAATCATTGAGTGTTGTTCGCTGCCGGCTTCGCGCTCCATGCACTCCTCATAATTCCACTCACCGCGGGAATCACGACGTTCGCAGAACTCAGCCACGAGGGCTACCCCAGCGTCAGCATCGAGACCCAACACCCAGTACTCAACAGGCCAATACAAGCCCCACATGTCTGTTGCCAGCGCCAACGATTCTTCGATGGCCGTCGTCACAGATTCGTCAACATCCGCTGCGGCGAATACCTCAACAATCAAAGGTTCCGCAATAGTCACTGACGACTCGCTAGTTCCCGCGCACGCTGTGAGGACCAACAGAGGAATAACCGCTAAGCCGACCAAAAGTTTCATACGAAGAAGTTATCAGCCCAAAAAGCCAACACCACCTTGGCGTCCCGGATTTTTGAGACCATCGCGGCTCGCGCGCCGGCCACCGAGCAACAACAGCGGAGGCCAGCAATCAGAGAGCTAAATCATTGGCACGCCTGGGGGCGCGCGTCAGGGCGTCGATTTGGGAGTCGAGGTTCTGATCCTGAGCGGAGACTCGCGTGTAGCCAACAACGCTCACTGAGTCGGCCCGCCCTTGTCGACCGACACAATCGGCTCCGCTGACAACATGACTTCAGAATGGCCACTCTCCACCGAATACGCCGATCAGTAGCTTTCGGCAGTTTTGATTACGGTGACGAGTTTTGAGCAGGTCGCGGAGGCCAATTCTCGCGGCTCACGCCCTCGCCGCTCGACCTGCTCGCAAACGACCGTTTTCGGTGGAGCCTGGCAGCGCGGTAGCGCACCTCGGCGACGATTCAGGCAGCGGGCTCGCGAAGCTCGCGCGGGTATGTGTTGGGACGTGCAATGAGACTGATCCCTCCAACGAATCGCGTCTCCGGAAACGCCGGGGGATTCACGTCTGCCAAACCTCGGGAGACTCCATCCGCCTCACCCAGGCCCTCGCCAGGAAGGGCGTCACACCCATGAACTAGATCAACGACGACCGCGCATGGCCAACGCCACCACACCCCTGGGGGGCAGATCTGTTGGCCATGAGCGGGCAGTCTTCATGGCCACCAGCGGGCATTTCTACTGGCCGCAGATGGGCACTTCGGACTGGCCATTGACACACCTCGCCGGAACACTCGTCACGATCGTCCGAGATGACACGACCATCGCGTTTTACGACGTCAAGACCGGCTGGCTCCTCATCGAGCACCCCCGGCCCGAACCAAGCACCCGCTACGTCGGCAACGGCAAACCCCGCGGGCCGAGAAGAGCACCCACAGCAGGCTCGTCACCGAAGTCCTGAGACATCACAGCCTCCAAGAAAGGTCGGAACTAAACCCAGGCCAAATCACGACAACCCAGACCCCGATTTCGATAAGGCCGCGGACGGCCCACTCAACCCGCGGAAGCGGCCGAGCGGCTGCACTTTGCGCAGAAGCCAAACACGTCGACGAGGTGACTCGGCTGGGTGAAACCGTTTTTTGTCGCGGTCTGGTGTGCCCAGGCCTCCACGGCATCCGCTTCGATCTCTATGGTGAGACCGCAATTGCGACAAATGAGGTGGTGGTGGTGGTGGCCGGGAGTGCAGGCGCGATAGAGCGCCTCGCCCTGGTCGGACTGCAGCGAATCGGCTTTCCCCTCGACCGCGAGGTCGGCGAGAGCACGGTAGACGGTGGCGAGTCCGATTGGGGATCCCGACCCGCGAAGACTCGAATGAAGGTTCTGGGCGCTCACAAACCCGGCATTGCTGCCTAGGGCTTCACGCACTGCTTCGCGTTGCCAAGTGTTGCGCTTCACTGCTACTTTCCCTTGCTCGAATGACCGTGGTCGCAAGCTCGCCCGGCGCTGGGGTCTTACAATCTCTGACGCGATTGGTACAGCTCCACCACGCAGGTCTTGCGCTTCATGCTGAAATTCTAACGCGCGCACCTGACACCCGCGTCGAGTCCCTGCGCCACCCGATGATTCGGCAGATAACGTAAATAAGGAATGAGATTGTCGTCACGAACGGACTAATCGGCAGCGCCCCAGCAATAGACAACAAAATGCCGCCGACCATCGACACCGTTGCGAACAAAACGCTCAGCAGGGGAGTGAGGAACGGAGACGCGGTCACCCTCATGGCCGCCGCCGCCGGGGTGACCAGCAACGCGAGCACCAAAAGAGCACCGATGATCTGAATGGCTACGGCCGCCGCGAGCGCGAGCAGGATCATGAAAGCGATCGAGATTCCGGCGACGGGAAGGCCTCGCGCTCGCGCGACATCCGCATCGACGCTCGCGAAGCTCAGTGGGCGCCAGAGGACGGTGAGACCGAGAACGACAATCACTGAGATGGTGATTAGCAGACCGAGCTGTTCGTTGTCGACGGACACAATCTGACCGGTCAAGAGGCCGAATTTGTTGGCGCTCCGCCCCGGATACAGGGCGAGGAACAGGATACCCAGCCCAAGCCCGAATGGCATGAGCACCGCGACAATCGAGTTGCGATCCTTCGCCCGCACACCGAGCACGCCGATGATCAAGGCAGCAATGAGGGAGCCGATCAGGGAGCCAAGCACCACATTGATGCCGAAGAGGAGAGCGGCGGATGCCCCGGCGAACGACAGCTCGCTGATGCCGTGCACCGCGAACTGCATGTCGCGCTGCATAATGAATACGCCAATCAAGCCACCGACGACTGCGAGTAGAGCGCCGGCGTAGATTGAGTTCTGCACGAGAACCAGCAATTCCCCATAGTTTTCGAAGCGGAACAGGGTGCCCCAGAAATCGTCCATCAGTGCTCACCACCCTCGACGTGGTGCGCGTCGTGCCCATGAGCGCCGTGTCCGTCGGGTGCGCCAATCACGATGATGCGGCCTCGATTGTGGATGACCTCAACCGGGGTGTCATACATATAGGAGAGAACGTCGGACCGCAGCACCTCGTCGGGCGTGCCAACCCGGAACTGCCCCCCGGCGAGGTAGAGCACCCGGTCGACCATGCCCAGGATTGGGTTGACGTCATGCGTGACGAAGACGACGGCGGTATCGAGTTCGCGACGCTTCTCATCAATGAGTTCGCTCACTGCCCGCTGATGCTGAAGGTCGAGGGAGAGGAGCGGTTCGTCGCAGAGCAGCAGTTTCGGGTTGCCCGCGATTGCCTGACCGACACGGATGCGCTGTTGCTCGCCGCCAGAGAGTGTCGCGACGGGCGCGGACGCGTAATCGGTGGCTCCCACAGATTCGAGCACGGCATCGACCCGGCGCCGAAGCGTCGGGGTCGAGATCGGCAAACCCCAGCGGTGTCCGTCGATACCAAATGCGACAAGGTCGCGTGCCCTGAGCGGCGTCCCATGGTCGAGGAGCTTCTGCTGCGGGATATAGCCGATATCGCGATTGCCGCGTCGAACCGGACTTCCGAGGATCTCGACCGCGCCAGACGTGAGCGCTTGCTGCCCGAGAATTGCCTTGAGCATGCTCGTCTTGCCGGTGCCGTTCGGACCGAGGACGGCGAGGAACTCGCCGGCTTTCAGCTCGAGGTTGAGTCCGCGCCAGAGTGGGCGATCACCGAATGAGAGGGTCGCGGAGCGCAAGCTCAGCACCGACTGTTCGATCATGGGCACGGCATCCTTCGAGGGCTGGTTGGAACATGTGCAGGGCACGCCATGGTGGGCGTGCCCTGCAGGAAACTGGCTCAAACTATCAGCATTGCTTACGCGAGCGCATCTTCAATCGCGTCGAGGTTGCCTCTCATCCAGCTGATGTAGTCCTCGCCGTCCGGAAGGGTCTCGGTTAGTGACACGACCGCGACACCCGCGTCTTCCGCCGCAATGCGCACTTGCTCGGTGATTGGGCCGCTGGTCTGCTCGTTGTAGGCGAGAAGAATGACGGAGCCGTCGTCGAACAAGCTCAGGGTGGCCTGCAGAACAGCAGGGGAGACATCCGTTCCCTCTTCGACCGCTTCAGAGAAATCGGACGGGGTCTTGTTCTCGAAACCGAGCGCCTCAAGGAGGTAGTTCGGTACGGGCTCGGTGACCGCGGCGCCCCGGCCTGCTACCAGGGACTGCATGCTCTCGGCGCGCTCCTCGAGTTCCGCGATCTCAGCGGCGAAGGCCTCATAGTTCTCCTCGTACGCCGCGGCGTTAGCTTCGTCAATCTCGCCCAACCTGTGCGCTATCTCAGCGGCAATCTTCTCGACCCCGTGGAAGCTGTACCAGACGTGCTCGTTGAATCCCTCGATGTGGGCGGCGTGCTCTTCCTCCGTTTCACCCGCGTGAGCATCGCCCTCCTCCTCGGCGTGCTCTTCCTCGGTCTCACCTGCGTGGTCATCGGGGCCGCCCTCGCCTTCTTCAATGAGCCCGGATGCCTCGGACGCATTGACGACGACGACATTCTCATCGCCGGAGGCCTCGAGCATCGAGTCGATGAACGGGTCGTAACCCCCGCCGTTCTCAATCACAAGGTCAGCCTTGGAGAGGGTGAGTAGGTCTTGCGCGGTCGCTTCATAGCTGTGCGGATCCTGCGCAGAGCCACTAATGATTGAGGTGACCTCGACGAACTCACCACCCACACGAGACGCGATATCGCCGTACACATCGGTCGACGCAACGATCTGAATCAGCCCGCTGTCACGACTGTCGTCCGCGGCGGTGGGTGCGCTGGGGGGTGTGGCGGTAGGTGCCGCGGCACATCCGGCGAGAACAAGGGACGATGCAGCAATTCCGGTAAGGAGGAACTTGGAAAAAGATTGAGAACGCATGAGCACCTTTCTAGGCTGTGACTGATCGGGGCGGAGACGATGGGAGATTGTGCGCGCGAGACGCGGTAATGATTCCTGTTATCGTTATCAACATTATCACACCATAGAGACGCCAAATGCGCAAGGTGTCCAAAGCCTTTTCAAAGTCAGCGGCGACCAAGAGCGTGAGCAATGTTTGGGTTGAAGGCGGCGGCGCGGAGGGCTCTGGCGATCGTCATGGGCCCGGCGAAGCAGTGGATTCTGATGGCCCGATAACAAAAGGTGGCCATTACGTGGGGCGTGGCCGGCGCAGATCGAGGGGCGGATCTGGGATTGGTCTTCCTGGTAGGTGACGTTGCGCACCCGGTGCAGACGATTCTCGACTCCGTGAGTCAACTGATTGGTCGGTAGCGATTGCGCCACACCAGGTTCTGGTCGCAGGCAATCTGGCCGGATTGGCACATCAAGAGTGAAAGCGGTTTTGTCGTCGCCCTGACATCGGTAGTCGACGCTCTTGACAGTGACTTTGGCCAGGGTCGCTTCAGCGATCTGCACCGTGATGGGTTCGTCCCGACCATCGATAATGAGCAACTATCGCCGCGCCGCACCGTCTGTGAAAATGTTCACCAACCCCTTGTGCCACTTATCAATAATGAAGCTATCGATAAGTGGCACAAGGACAAACCGCTATGGCCGGTGCTGAGAAACCTGAGCGCAATACTGTTCGAGGACCTGGCGAAGGTCTGCGATCGCTACTTCGGTCAGCCTCAACAGCAGCGCAACTCTCATCGGGTGGAGAAAATGCCGTGGCACGGTGACCCGCGAGTGAATATCCACAACGACCGCGGCAAGGCCAAGCCGTCCCAGGTCCGCCAGGTGCTGGCGGCGAACGAGAAGGTGACAGGAGAAGAATGCTGACGAACGTAAACGCAGAGCACCACACCAAACGGGTGCGCTGGTCGGCTGAGGATGAGGCGCACATCGGCACCGTGGCAGAAATGCCGTCGCTGTCTTTTGTCGATGACAAGCAGATCGGTGCTTTTCAGGGCATCCGAGCTCTGATCGGAGGCGTGCTTGACGGCATGCTCGCCGACGGCGAGGTACTGCCCAAGGCGATTGCGGATCGCTCCTACTCCGGCAAGTTCATGGTGAGCGTTACCCCAGAGGTGCACCGACAGCTTGCCCCCGACGCGGCCGAGCAGAACGTCTCACTCAACCGCCTCGCCGCAAGCCGGCTCGGCGGCTCGGCGGCTCGTAATGCCCGCACACTAACAATCACTTACCGAACGCCCCCTTGAGACCACTGTACGGTTTCGAGACAAACTCATGCGCTATATCGAGTCATGCGAGAGCTTCGAGCCATTATGGCCGGGAGCATCTGGGCCAGCACGGTCGCTCTCTGACGCCGCGACTCTTCCGCAAGGTGGTGCAGGTCTGATCGGCGCGCATCGGTCCTCACGTATTCACATCTGCTTATATATAGGGATGAGTGAGAATCTCGAACCAGCGGCAGAGTTGTTCAAAGCGCTATCGTCGGCGTCGCGATTAAAGCTGCTTCGTATCCTCGCGCAAGGCTCCTCAACCGTGGGCCATCTGGCCGAGCAGAGCGGGCTCTCCCAGCCACTCGTGTCACAGCACCTGCGGACTCTGCGCTCGGCCCGACTGGTCTCGGTGCAACGCACCGGCCGCGAGGCGCACTACGAGGTCGCCGACTCGCACGTGACACACATCGTCGACGACGCCGTCAAACACGCTCTCGAAGGCTGACGAGAACGCGTATCAATTAGCCGCACGTATTGCAATGAATTTATGGATGTGGTCTACTAGGGAGTACAAAAGGTGCTGCGCGCACCCGGCCCCTCAGACCGAACTACCGGAAGGCAACCCCATGAGCACCACCGAAACCCACGCCGAGCACACCGTCACCCAGCACGAGCACGGGACCGACTGCGGCCACGAAACCGTGCAACACGACGACCACGTCGACTACGTGCATGGCACCCACCACCATTCCCTGCACGATGGCCACTACGACGAGCACGAGGCAATCGCCGAGCACACCGCCAACGAGCACGAGCACGGGACCGACTGCGGCCACGAAACCGTGCAACACGACGACCACGTCGATTATGTGCACGACGGCCACAAGCACGCCCAGCACGCCGGTCACTACGACGAGCACTGAGCGAGCAGCCTCTACGGACGCAATCGAGCAACGTCGAGGGGGTCGCCGGAATTCCGCGTACCCCCTCGCAATATGCGAGTTGCTCGACACCGCCGCGGTTCGGCTACGGGATCCGCGGCGTGAAGGGTCGCCGCGGGATGCCGTCGCGACCGACGTTGAGCTCATAGGCCGGCTCGAGATTTTCCGGCACGACCACGACCGGAGGCGGCGGCGGCGGGCCAGCTGCAACAATCTTCCCCCTGTTGAGGAGCGCGATCTGATTGCAATAGGGCCCTGCGAGGTTGAGGTCATACTGAACGACGATGGTGTAAAGCTGGAGCGCGGCGACCATCGTGAGGATCTACTGAATCCATCAAACTAGTACGGATTTGCTCGAAATTCCGTGGCACGCCCGGAGGGATTCGAACCCCCAACCTTCTGATCCGTAGTTACCTAAACGAGCTAGGACCCGCGGTGTTTCTTAGAGTTTAGCAGGGGTGAGATGTGTCTGGAAGTGTCAGGAAATGTCACAGTGGCCACCCGATCGACTGACATGTCGACTGACATAATCCACGAGCCAAGAGGTGCCAATGGAGGCCGCGGCTTTGAAAAGTGGCAATCAGACCGCACTGCGGGGATCAACAACCTTCGCACTATAGGTCGGGTTTAGCCAAAAACATTTCCTAGCCCGCAGGTCTCCTTGGGGCGTGATTTTTTGTCCTCGCCATTGCAAGCTTTAGGGCGCACGTGGATTACGGGACACAAAACTGATGCGGAAGAGGTCACTGGTTCGATCCCAGTATCGCCCACCGTAATATGCCAGGCATTTACTGGCCTCTAAGCTCTTGAGGTAGGGCCCGTGCGATAGTCGTGCGATAGTCGTGCGATAGTCGTGCGATAGTCGAGGGAAGTTGATCCCGATCCGATTGCCGGAACCCGCGAGCGGAAAGCGGCAAGTCGAGTCCGAGGTTCAATCCATTCGCCTCAGCGGCTAGTCATTCAGAATCTCGTCGCACCGGACAATCAGGTCCTCGTGTTCCGTTTCGAGGGAGTCAATCGTGTCGAGCACGAGCCTCTTCTTGAATTCAGAGGCCTCGAGAGCAAGAGTGTCTTCCAGTATTTCCAGGGTTCTAGCGTGCCCTCTAAAGGCCCGCCCTACTGGAGTTCCGAGGGCCTGTTCCCCCAAGCTTTGAAAAAAAAGCACCCGGGCAACGCTATCGCTCCCAAAACTGTCTCGCGGAGTGGAGTAGAACCCCTCACAAGCTTTGGCCTAGACCGGCGAAGCACACCCCGCGAGCAGCAAAGCAACAGAAACGGGGACCATAATTTTTCTTATAACTGCACGCTACTGTTTTTCCACAGAATCCGCGAGAGGCCTTTGTGGACAACCTCAGCGGGCTGGAGTCATATGTCCCTACTGTGATCCTATGACCCAGGTAGGACCAGTGTTCTCCCCCAACTGCCCCACTTGTCTGATGAGATGCGACCTTGACGACATCGGCTACTACTGTGCCGACTGTAGGATTTCTTACCGTGGTGGACAATCGACGACAGCGGGAAAACCATTCTTGTTAGAGTCCCCTGAAAACGGGGAGGGCCACCTCCGGTGAAAATCCGACCCCCTAAGTAGTTACGCCTCTACAGCGTCGAGAACATCCTCAGTGTCACCCTGCGCGAGACGTTCAGCCAATTGGCGCACCAAGTAGCTGATACCAAGAGGACATTGCTCCTGGGTCTTCGCCAGCGTGAAATTTCCCTCCATCTACTGTCCGTACATCAGAGGCAAGAATTGCATGGCCGCGAAGCAGAACATGGACGTCTGTTCGAGCATGTTCCCCGAACATTCTTTTAGAGACGGTTTCCCCCCGGCTATTTTGCAGCCACTCCCTCGCAACGTCTATCGCTTCCTGCATTTCTGGAGGAGGTGAGAGCTCGGGATATTTATCGAAGAATCCTTCGTAATTAGTTGACGCTCGCCGTCTAGTAGCTCATGCCCTTGTGTGCCTTATCGGTGCAGCGATTGAGTTCTCGGTCTGCCAGCCTACGACTGTGCCCGGCATCACTCGGAACTACCTGACCGAGCTCGCGATCTTCTCCCACCCGCGTCGCGGATCACTTCGATAGTTCTCGAAAAGGTGGCTCGTGGTCTGGTTGGAGAATAATTCAGTGACCGGCTTGAGGTTCCTGCGAGGAGTGAATTGCCTGAAGCGAAACAGTGTTTTTGTCTGCAGACGTCGGTAGCCTGCTAGCAAGCGTTTTGAATGAATAGCGGACACACGATGGTACGAGGGAGAGCACTCACGACATGACACATCGAACTATGAACGGATTAGTTTTGACGGGCGCGTCTTCGAGGGCGGTCCGAAAGTAGTGGCTCTCAAGAAGTCTGACCTCTACAGCTCACTCTGGAGCAGTGCGGACGAGCTTCGAGGCGGCATGGATGCTTCCGAGTACAAGGACTATGTCCTGACCCTTCTTTTCGTGAAGTACGTCACCGACAAGGCGAAGTCAGATAGAAACAGTCTGATCGAAGTTCCTGTGGGCGGCTCATTCGACGACCTCGTGACTTTCAAGGGTGACAAGGAGATCGGCGACAAGATCAACAAGGCAATCAGCAAGCTCGCCGAAGCCAACGACCTGCAAAGTGTTTTTACCGACACGGACTTCAACAATGATGAGAAGCTCGGCAAGGGTAAAGAGATGCAGGATCGTCTGACGAACTTGATCTCGATCTTCCAGGAACTCGACTTCCGTGGCTCTCGCGCAGAAGGCGACGACCTTCTTGGAGACGCCTATGAGTACCTGATGCGTCACTTTGCAACCGAATCTGGAAAGTCGAAGGGTCAGTTCTACACGCCTGCCGAGGTCTCGCGCAGCATGGCTCAGCTGATCGGCATGACGCCGAGCACTCCCTACTCGGCAACGGTCTACGACCCGACATGTGGGTCAGGCTCGTTGCTGCTGAAGATTGCCGACGCCGCACCAAACGGGCTGACGATCTACGGCCAGGAGAAGGACAACAAGAACTGGGCGCTCGCGAAGATGAACATGATTTTGCACGGCAACGAGATTGCCGATATTCGCAAGGGCGACACGATCTCAAGCCCTCAGTTCACAACGAACGATCGACTTGATACGTTCGACTTCCTCGTTGCTAACCCACCGTTCTCCACCAAGTCATGGACGAACGGCCTCGACAAAGAGTACGGCCGCTTTGACGGCTACGGGCGTCCTCCTAATAAGAATGGTGACTTCGCCTTCTTGCTTCATATTCTCAAGTCGCTCAAAAGCACTGGCAAGGGTGCGGTGATCCTGCCGCATGGGGTTCTCTTCCGCGGCAACTCCGAAGCGGTGATCCGCAAGGAAATCGTCAAGCGCCGCTACATCAAGGGCATCATCGGCCTGCCACCGAACCTTTTCTACGGCACCCCCATTCCTGCCTGCATCCTCATCCTCGACAAAGAGAACGCGCAGACACGGACCGGCATTTTCATGATCGACGCCTCCAAAGGCTTCAAAAAGGACGGCCCGAAAAACCGTTTGCGCTCTCAGGACATCCACAAAATCGTGGACACGTTCAAGCGCCAGACCGAAGTGCCGGGCTACGCCCGCATGGTGTCGGTTGCAGAAATCAGCGATCCAAGGAACGACTACAACCTCAACCTCCCGCGCTACATTGACAGCACCGAGCCTGAGGATCTCCAGGACATTGACGGCCACCTGCGTGGCGGCATACCCGAGCGCGACATAGACGCACTTGACCGCTACTGGCAGATCATGCCCAACTTGCGCGCCACCTTGTTCAAGAAGTCCGCGCATCCCGGCTATTACGAGCTCACCAGCTTTGAGGTGAAGCCCGCCATCTTCGGCCACCCAGAGTTCACCGCATTCAAGACCAACGTCGACAAGCTCTTCGCGGAGTGGAAGGCCACCAACGCGCCACGACTTAAAGGCTTCGCCACCGATGCCGCCGGTAACCACCCCAAGGCCCTAATTGACGCGCTCTCCGAAGACCTGCTCGCCACTTTCGCGCCAACGCCCTTGCTTGCCCACTATGACATCTATCAGCACCTGATGGACTACTGGACGGAGACTATGCAGGACGATTGCTACATCGTTTCAGCCGAAGGGTGGAAAGCGGGCGCTCAGGTTCGTGAAGTGCTCCGTGTCAAAAAGAAGGGCAACACACTGGTCTGGCCGGAGGTGCACGACTACAAAAAAGGACAGCGCCGGTTCAGGTCTGACCTCATCCCCGGAAATATTCTCATCGCCCGCTACTTTGTGGCCGAACGCAACGCCATCGAAAGCGTCGAGCAGGAACTCGCCGAGATCGATCAGCGACTCGAGGAGCTGTTAGAGGAACAGGGCGGTGACGGCGGGTTTCTAGAGGAAGTGATCGAGGGCGAAGGTGACAAGCGGAAAATTACCAAGAAGGCTGTGACGGCGCTCCTGAAGGAGATAGGTAAAGACCGAAACTTTGCCGATGAGTGCAAAGCGCTGGAAGACTATGGCGCGCTGCTTGACAAACAGTCAAGCACCAGGAGCCGTCTCAAACAGGCGCTGGCGGACCTGGACGCCCAACTGGACGCCAAGTATCACTCGCTCACCGAGCACGATATTAAGGCTCTAGTGGTGGACGACAAATGGCTGGCCACCCTCGCTGACGCAGTCCAGGGTGAACTCGACCGCATCTCGCAGACCCTCACTGACCGCATCCGCCAGCTCGCCGAACGCTACTCCACCCCGCTGCCGCAGCTCACCGACGAAGTTACCGTGCTCGCCAGTCGCGTCGAGGAACACCTCAAAATGATGGGTGCATTGTGGAAATAAAGCCCAACTACAAGGACACTGAGGTGGGCCTAATCCCTGAGGATTGGGACGTGTTGTCTCTTGGAAAAATAACATCAATTCAGCGTGGGAAATTCAGCGCTCGACCTCGCAATGACCCAAAATATTATGGTGGTGACTTCCCATTCATTCAAACTGGTGACGTAAGACGATCTGGTGGCTTGATCACCTCCTTCACGCAGACGCTCAACAACGATGGGCTACTGGTAAGCCGGCTGTTTCCCAAAGGCACCCTCTTCTTCACCATCGCGGCAAACATTGGAGACGTCGGTATTGCCGTGTTTGAGGCATCGTGCCCCGACAGTCTGGTTGCTATCGTTCCAGGCGCTGCTGTAGAGAAGGTTTGGCTCCTCTACGAATTGGCGCACCGCAAAGAGAGCTTTGAGAGGTTGGCCTCGCCCGGCGCGCAGCTGAACCTCAGTCTTGAGAAGCTACGCCCCTACTTGATTCCAGTTCCTACCAGACCTGAGCAACGCGCTATCGCTGCGGCGTTGAGAGATGTGGACGCGCTGCTGGGCGCGCTAGACCTGCTCGTCGCCAAGAAGCGTGACCTCAAACAGGCCGCCATGCAGCAACTCCTCACCGGACAAACACGCCTCCCTGGCTTCCAAGGCGAGTGGGAGATGAAGACTCTCGGCGACTTATTCTCTTTTAGCGGCGGCTATTCGGCATCACGCGACCAACTTTCCACGGAAGGACAATGTTATCTGCACTATGGCGACATCCATGGCTCAACGAAGACCTCCGTTGACGCGCGCACCGACTATCAGGACATCCCCAAGCTCGACGTTCCATTGAAGCGAGTTTCATCCGGCTCTTTGCTCAAAGATGGCGATGTTGTGTTCGTTGACGCCTCCGAGGACGACGAGGGAACGAGCAGGCATGTGGTCGTCGTGAACAAGGATAACGTCCCGTTCATTTCTGGTCTGCACACAATAGTTGCGAAGAGCAAGACGGACGAACTGGTCCACGAGTATCGGCAATACTGTTTTCAGACCGCAGCTATTCGGGAGCAGTTCCTTTTCTACGCTGTGGGAACAAAGGTTTCCGGTATCAGCAAAACCAACATCCCAAAGCTAAAGCTGCCCCTTCCGAGCGCCCCTGAACAGACCGCCATTGCCGCCTTGTTGACGGACATGGACGCGGAGCTAGCAGCGCTTACGCAACGGCTGGCTAAGACTCGAGCCCTGAAGCAAGGGATGATGCAGGAACTTCTGACTGGACGCACTCGCCTGGTATTCGCAGAGGTTGCAGCATGAGTGTCGTCGGGCAAATTGAACGCAAGACTCAGGACCACGTCGTAGCGTTGCTCAGGCAACAACTCGGCTACGACTACCTCGGCAACTGGGAATATCGCGAAAACAACTCACATGTCGAAGTTGAGCTACTGACGCATAACTTGCTTGCCCGTAGTTACGATGCTGAGTTAGCCGACAAGGCGATTGCCGAACTCAAGAAGGCCGCGTCTCTTGGTGGTGGCCGAACGCTCTATGGAGCCAATCACGAGGTCTATCGCTTGCTTCGTTACGGAGTGAAGGTTAAGCGCGGGGTGGGCGAGCTGTTTGAGACAGTTTGGCTTGTCGACTGGTCGAACCCTGTGGCCAACCACTTCGCGATTGCTGAAGAGGTCTCGATTAAAGGCGAGCAAACGAAGCGCCCTGACGTTGTGCTCTACGTGAATGGCATCGCTCTCGGTGTTATCGAATTGAAGCGTTCGAAGGTCAGTGTCTCTGAAGGCATCCGTCAGAACATTGGAAATCAGGGGAAAGATTTCATCCGTCCGTTCTTCACGACGGCTCAGCTCCTGTTTGCGGGCAACGATGTTGAGGGCCTCCGCTACGCGGCAATCGATACGCCAGAAAAGTATTGGACCGAGTGGAAAGAGCCCTCCGAGATCCAGGAACCGCTCGACCGTGGGCTGATCCAGATGTGTTCGAAAGATCGGTTTCTTGAACTCATCCACGACTTCATCGTTTTTGATTCCGGGACAAAGAAGATCGCCCGTCACAACCAGTACTTGGGGGTGAAGGCTGCCCAGGCGCGGGTTGCTACAGGCGAGGGCGGCATCATCTGGCACACCCAGGGATCAGGCAAGAGCCTGACCATGGTGTGGCTCGCAAAATGGATCAAGGAGCACCAGCCTGAATCTCGCGTTCTGATCATCACCGACCGCACTGAGCTTGATGAGCAGATCGAGAAGGTGTTCGGGGGGGTCAACGAACAGATTTATCGCACCAACAGTGGAGTTGATCTCATCACAGCCCTCAACAATTACCAGCCGCAACTGATCGCCTCGCTGGTGCACAAATTCCGCGGGGACGACGATAGCCAGGTCGACACATCAGAGGATTCGTTCATCACTGAACTGAACTCAAAAATCCCTGCAGATTTTAGCGCAAAGGGCAACTTCTTTGTCTTCGTCGACGAGGCGCACCGCACCCAGTCGGGCAAGATGCACACTGCGATGAAGAAACTTCTCCCTGGAGCAATGTTCATAGGTTTCACCGGAACTCCCCTGCTTAAGGCAGATAAAACGACCAGCATCGAGACCTTCGGCAGCTTCATCCACACCTACAAGTTCGACGAGGCCGTCGCTGACGGTGTCGTGCTTGAACTTCGATATGAAGCACGGAATATCGATCAGGAGCTCACAAGCCACGGCCAGGTCGACAAGTGGTTCGATGCCAAGACCAAAGGCATGACTGACCTGTCGAAAGCGGAGCTGAAGAAGCGTTGGGGCACCATGCAGAAAGTGGTTAGTGCCGAGCCCCGCTCAAAGCGAATCGTGCACGATATTCTGCTCGACATGGAGCTTCGGCCACGTCTGATGGATGGCCGCGGCAACGCCATGCTCGTCGGCTCGAGCATCTACCAGGCCTGCAAGTTCTACGAAATGTTTGTTCAGGCCGGCTTCAAGGGCAAGGTGGCGATTGTTACAAGTTATGTGCCGATGGCCGGCGACATATCTAAGGAAGATGGCGGCCACGGCGCAACGGAAAAGATTCGCCGATATGGCATTTACCGCCAGATGCTCGCTGACTATTTTGGCGAACCCGCTGATCAGGCTGTGCTGAAAATCGAGCAATTTGAGAAGGATGTCAAACGGCGCTTCATCGAAGAACCGGGCCAAATGCGCCTGCTTATCGTTGTCGACAAGCTTCTCACCGGGTTTGACGCGCCCTCAGCGACTTATCTCTACATCGACAAGAAGATGCGTGACCATGGTCTCTTCCAGGCGATTTGCCGCGTCAACCGCCTCGACGGTGATGACAAAGAATACGGCTACATCGTCGACTACCAAGACCTCTTCAGCTCGTTAAAAGACGCCATCGGTGACTACACCTCCGGCGCACTCGACGGTTACGAAAAGACCGACATCGAAGGGTTACTTAAGGACCGCAGCGAGCAGGAACGCAAAGACCTCGACGACGCACTCGAGCGAATTCGCGCTTTGTGCGAACCAGTCGCGCCGCCGAAGGAAACTTTGGAGTATCAGCACTACTTTTGTGCGGCTGAGGCAGGCAATGCCGACCAGCTCAAGGCCAACGAGTCGAAGCGTGTGGAGCTCTACAAATCAGTGAGCGGTCTTGTCCGGGCCTACGCGATGCTCGCCAATGACATGGATTCCGCGGGCTACACCATCGAGCAAGCTGCAGCGATTAAGAAGGAAGTCGCTCACTACGTTGCAGTCCGGGATGAGGTGAAGCTTGGCGCAAACGAGAACGTCGACTTCAAGCAGTTTGAAGCAGGAATGCGCTTCCTCCTGGACACGTATATCCAGGCGGGTGACTCTGAGATCGTCGCCGAATTCGAGGACATTGGCCTTGTCGACCTGATTGTGCAACGCGGCGAGGGTGCCATCAACGCGCTGCCTGCGGGCATCAAAAAGAACAAGGACGCTGTTGCCGAGACCATCGTCAACAACGTGCGAAAGACAATCGTCGACGAGCAAGCCATGAATCCGAAATACTACGAAACGATGTCCTCGCTTCTTGACGCCCTCATCGAGCAGCGTCGTCATCAGGCCATCGACTATAAGAAGTACCTTGAGGAACTCATTGCCCTCGCCACCAAGGTTGGCAAAAAGGAATCCGACACCGTTTACCCAGAATGGGCAAAGAACGGTGCGCAAAAGGCCCTCGTCGACTTCGGATGGACCGACGACACAACCGCAATTCAACTTGATACCGCGATCGGAGTGGCCAAACCACACGACTGGGTAGGCAACAAGATGAAAGAGAAGGTCGTCGCCAACGCGATCAGGAAGGTTCTGCCAAGGGACTTTGACCGCTTCGATGAACTCTTCGATCTCGTGAGGGCTCGTGATGAATACCGCTAACGCATACTTGACCGTCGCTGGCATCAACGTTGACGTCGTCTACAAGAGCATCAAAAATATGCACATCTCGGTGCACCCACCACTCGGACGAGTGCGCGTCGCAGCACCAGATCGCCTTAACGAGGAAGCCGTCCGACTTGCGATTATTCAGCGACTGCCCTGGATTAAGAAACAACAGGATCAGCTCCGGAACGCTGATCGACAGACTGAACGAGAGATGGTGACAGGTGAATCCCACTATGTCTGGGGCGAGCGGCTCAGACTCAACGTAAGCGAGACGGCAGCGCGACCGCGCGTGGAAATTCTTGGATCAAAACTTCAACTGACTTCACCGGCAATAGCAGACTCATCGCGCAGTCGCAGGCTTCTTGAAGCTTGGTATCGCAAACAGATCAAGGAAGCGATCCCTCCACTGATCGAAAAGTGGGAGCCAACCATCGGGCAAAAAGTGAACGGCTGGACCGTTCGCCGAATGAAAACCAAATGGGGCTCGTGCAACCCAGAGTCAGGAAATCTCTGGTTCAATATCGAGCTGGCCAAGAAGCACCCAAACTGCCTTGAGTACATCCTCGTTCACGAGATGACCCACTTCCACGAGCGAACTCACAATGACCGATTCGTTGAACTGATGGACCAGTACCTCCCGAGCTGGCGTCGGACAAGAGACGAACTGAACGGTGCTCCTTTGGCCGAGGAGAAATGGGCGTCCTAAAAAATATCCTTCGCGATCCTCAGCGCTTTTGCTTTCGCCTCAGAGCAAGTTTTATGTACTTGATGAATTCCTCAGAAGTTCGTCTCTTTTGGCCCGGAGATCATCGATTTTGCTGTAGGCCTTCACCTCGGCCACCCCCAACCTTGACCTATCCGACGGGGTGAAACCCAAAAGGCTCAAGTTGCCGCTAATCAGCTTCTCCACATCGTTGAGCGACATGTGAATTGATCTATCAGTGGGATTGTCCGTCAGAGCCGCCAGAAGAAGCGCCCGGCGATCGATTTGCTCACACACCAGCTGCAGCAACTGTGAGTCAGTTCTCCCAGAGACCCATATCTCGCCCTGGCCAAAAACATCATCCCAAAGCCGTCGACCATCTACCCCAAGAGGGCGCAACGGAGAAACGGGTCCCGCTTCCAAATCGAAGACATTAGCCCTTTCGGGTAAAGCACGTTTCCCTGGGTTTCCACGACGGCGCTTGAGCTCTATTGGGACTGACGGGTTAGGAATGGGGTTCTCCTTCTGAAAGTTTTGAACTGCGGAAATGTGTGTCGACCTAAACTAGGGGGTTTCTGGTCTGCGCCGCCTAAGGTTTGACCCCACCCCCATTAGCGGCCGGGGGGAGGATGGCCCCCTGAGTGAGCAGCTCCTGCAACTGATCATCGATCGGGTTGACGCTCAGATAATTCGCTACATTGTTTGAGAATGTGTTGGCGAGCGTTTGGCTGTACGGCGCGTAAATAGATTTCGTCGTATCCAGGCGGGTGTGACCAGCACCTTGACTAACAGCCTCGATCGGCGTTCCGCTCTCAATCGCTAGAACGACTGCGGTGTGACGAATGTCATGGATCCTGATCCGGCGGATGTTATGGGCTTCAAGAACTCGGTGAAGCATTCTTTGAACCGTTCCCGGCCGCTGAACTGTCCCATGCTTTGTGGAAAACACCCACGCAGCACCGTCACGAAGTACTGGATGGTCGATATTGTCCCGGTGGCGCAAAATAGCCTCAATGACCCGTGGGCTCAGCACCAAAGTTCTACGACTCGAGAGTGTTTTTGTGTCACCCTCCACAACCACCGTTCTTCTTGACCCGTCAGGTCTGAAGGTTTGGACTTCCCGGATTGATCTATTGATTGTGAAGGTGCCCGAATCGAAGTCAAAATCGGACCATTTCAGGCCCAGGGCTTCTGATTTCCGGAGACCAAAGTAGACCAGTAAAACAGTAAACAGCTCGACCGGCGAATTTCTTACTGCGGCGAGGACTTGTTGAGCCTCACTCAGCGACCAGGGTTCTTTGACGTTAACCATGTCGCGGCGAGTTCTCCGATACACGGGAGTATTGGTGACCGGATTACGCACAATGTAGCCATTGGACAGCGCGGCTCTCATGACCGCGTTCAATACCTGCCTGACACCATTGATAGTGAAATTAGATTTTCCAGAGCAATGAAGCTCCTTCAACCACCCCGTGACATCGTTGGTGTTGATCTGCGCGATTGGTCTCTTCCCAAACGTCGGAAGAATGTACGTCTCTAGCTTGTAACGGTAATCATGCGTCGTGGCCTCCCGGACTTGCGGAGCTTTAGTGTCATAAAGCCACCGAAGAGCAAAACTGTGAAAGAGTTCCCGGCCCTGAGGAGCCAGCGCACCATTCGCCGCGTCCGCCATAATCTGTTGACCTTATCGAAGCGCCGCGCTCTTCGTGGGAGCTGTTCTTCTGACAAAACGGGGTCGACCATTGGGTTTCACTCCGACCTGCACGTCAACTTTCCACACCCGTTTACCCGACGGGTTGGATGCCATAAATACGGAAGGAGCCCTAGTCATCGCCCACCCCGGTAGTCCTTGGCAAGTTGTGTCCGTGACTCACGGTAGTCCGCGAGGGCTGTCTCAGAAATTCTGACTGTGCGCCGAATTCGCGTGACCGCTATCTCGTTATTGGCGATGAGGCGCACAACTGTGGACCGAGAGACAGCGAGGTTCTCTGCAACAGCTTCGACGGTTAGTAAGGGCATCATCATGATTAGAACCCCATAATGCACCCGTTCGAACATATATTCGAAAGGCAAATTCCCAAGAACGGACAACCGCAGGCTTGGAGAGCCCCAAACGACTGACATATCCACTGACATGAACAATTTCCCCTCTGATCGAGGAGCCCCAGCTTTCGTAGGAGAAGCTAGGGATCAAGAAGCCAAACTAGTGGCACGCCCGGAGGTGTCCTGGTTCATGACATCGTTCATATCTCTCTCACGACATAGTTCATAGTCCCTGAAAGGGTCAAACCTTTCCTCGGGGGGTTCGTTATCTGATGTGTCACGACATAGTTCCCACCAGAATGAGGAATGTCAAAGTCACGAATCATTGTTCTCTCCGTCACCCAACAAGGCCTCACGAAAGCCGAAGTCGCCCGAAAATATGGGGTGAGCTGGCGCTGGGTCCACACCCTCGTCACCCGCTACGAAAAAGACGGGTTAGACGCCCTCGAACAATCTCGGAAACCGAAATCTAACCCTCGACACATCATTGAGCTGCGCCGCGAACTCACCGCAACCGGATTAGACGCAGGACCAGGATCAATCCGGTCCTACCTCAATAAAGAGGGCCATCATGCCCCCGCTGAGTCCACCATCAGTCGAATCCTGAAACAGGCGGGCCTGATAATCCCCGAACCACGCAAACGGCCCAAGTCCTCCTACATTCGCTTCGAAGCCGACAAACCCAACGAGACATGGCAATCCGATTTCACCCACTGGAGACTCGCCGATGGGTCTGATGTTGACATCATCAACTGGCTTGATGACCATGCCAGGTTCTTACTCTCCTTGGACGCCCACAACAGGATCACCGGCGCCATTGTGATCGATACTTTCAGCCACAACATTAACCGTTACGGGCTTCCAGAGTCC
>Ga0208646_1000560_pt1 | contig 22918 bp, 11 predicted proteins | sample AntAceMetag02UK8_FD_184762 | JGI IMG/M metagenome (GOLD analysis project Ga0208646, IMG submission 184762) | Saline lake microbial communities from Ace Lake, Antarctica - Antarctic Ace Lake Metagenome 02UK8 (SPAdes) (version 2) | ecosystem: Environmental > Aquatic > Non-marine Saline and... | reverse complement strand
ATCAAGGATATTGAGACCAAACTGAACCAAAGACCTAGGAAAAGATATAACTTTCAATCACCTGAACAGGTATTCGCACATAAAATAAATCAAACACCAGTTTTGCACTTATAACTTGAATCCTGCCTTAGTTAAATCAATACATTGGAAATTCACTTCGAAGAGCATAGATCTGCTTGTTCCTTATGAATAAACTTTGGTAGGGAGAAACCTACTTATTAAACTTCAACCACATTAAAGCAATGTATTTTTTTCTCAACAATTTATTCAGCAGCGATTTTCTGGGCTGATATAAAGTCTCGTATCCATCAACATCATCAAGGCTGTGATGATGGTCATTATTGGCCATCTGAGGAAAACCGAGGCTTTGATAATATGCTTTTGTCATTTCTTTTGCTGCCGCAATTTCTGAAAATTTATAAAACGTACTATCAATAATGTGGAGTTCTCCTGATTCCGTCAGTCAGCTTTTTAGGCATTTCAAAATATTATCTAGATCGTCAAAATATTGTATGCTACTATTTATGATAATAATATCAAACCTCGGCAGCCTCTTGGCCTCCTCTGAAAATATATCCAGATAGACGAATTTTAGGTTATCTCTTACGAATACTCTGGCAGTCTTTGTAAGTTCTAGATCATTGATATCAACTCCATAAACATCAGTTGCAGATATATCAGAAAGCTTATTGCTGAACCATCCGTTCCCACAGACAAGATCAAGAATACTTAGGGGTATCTTTTTCAACTTTAAATATTGAATGATACGATTAGTAGATTTAATACGCATTTGCCATTCCGTGTAGTTAATATTTACTTCACTAGTGTCAGGCAATTTCGCAACCTCCAAATCCGAGTAAACCCTCTCTTCTTTCGCACGACCGTCTAGATAAATACTTGAAAATATTGAATCATTTTCCGACAAATAAGTCACGTTATTTGGGTGCTGGTTGTTTAGGGTATTATCCTTCAAGAAAGAATAAGTTGGATTTAGTCTAAAAGGTTATTAAAGTTATTTGATTGATTTATAAATATTAATCGCTTATCGACTGAATATTCAAATCTTTTGAAGATTCAGGAAATAGCACATTAGCTCCATTATTCAACTAAAATCCTTTGTCTGATTTTTACGGGTATGATTAAAAAATAAAGGTCGCCATAATCACCTATGGAGTCATAAACAGTGGCTATCAAGGTCAAGGTGTTCCCTCGTTGATGTCATTGATCATGGAGCTTGATAGATCAATCGCCTTAACTATTTATACTTTTTCTAAACCTAATATTCAAAACCAGCTCAATGTGGTTTATATCTCTGGGCAAGGAGTAATAAAAGCTATAATATTGGCTTTATACTTTCTTAAAAATCAGTTATTCAGACGATATGATCTAATTCAAGCATTTTGAGGGTTTCCTTCAGGAAAAATTACCGTAATACTTGGCAATATATTCTCCCTACTTTCTGTAGTCACACTAATGGGTGGAGAAACTGCAGCACTCCCACAAGTTAATTATGGCGTGCTCAGTAATAAAAAGGGAATCAAAAAGGTTGCTGTTTTATTAGACCAGCCAAGCGCTGTAATAGCTATCAGTGAGTGTCAAATAGATCATCTAAGACTATACGGTATCTCCAGCAATTCCGATTATAGGTAATGAGTGGAAAATTTTTTTAGGCGAAAAAGTATTGGCATTGACATTATGTTCTGCCAAAATGAAATAGCTGTCTAGGTATCATGACCGGTTAGTTTTCTATAAGCTTCTCCTTTCTAGTGTAGAGAGTTTTGCCTCGGATTTAAGAGCGAGGAATCTCTTCGGTCAGCTAATACCATAGCTGTTTGAAATTTCGATGAATGCCTTTCGGTGAACATACTTGTTTGGAAAGTATACTGATCATGTCCGTGATTACATGCTCGATCGTTCTGCCAGAGGATCTGAGTACTTATTGAAAGCTATTGATTTTCACAATGAGATGACTGATAATATGAGCGATTTGCATGAGCAGGTAGTAATTCTTCATCGCATTGAAGCTTTTTCTAGCATACTTGTGCCCTAAAAAAAAACATGGTTCTTCTGTTTTTGAAGCCTTGATTTACAATATTCCCACTCAATATTCCTTGTTTGCTGATTTTTTGGGCATTTTTCTCGTTGATCGTCAGGCTGGTCAGATGAACATGGCGTTCTACGATTTGTTGATCTTCACATTGCTGATAAGTGATAAAGTTGACCTGTTGGTCTTTGTAACGGAGTTCATTGATCAATGAGAATTGATCAATGAACCACTTACCGGACGGTAGCTTTTTGATGGTCTGTTCTTGTGTAAGAAGCGTACTGTTGTTGATCTTTTTCCATAAGGACTTGAGCGAATCATCTTTGAAAATAAAAGTAAATTTCCAATGGTATTCCTTGATGTATTCAAAAACGGGTTCGCTGCAATAGAGCGCATCCGCAGTAACAACAATCGCCAACCAAGGAAAAGAGGTTTTAACCGTTTTAGCTAACCGTTTGAAGGCCGCCTGTTCACAGTCTTGTTTGTCAAATTTACCGTTCTGGTTTTCAAGCCATTCACTGGCCAACGAAATGCTGAACCCATTAAGGAAGACCAATTTGGACTCTAATACGCTCAAATAACATTTCATATCGTTTTTGGTTTATTTATAAGGGCATTTCTCATAGGGCTCTTCATCAAAAGTAGGTACCCCTGTTGCATCAAAGCTCAAGTTATAATAGCCCTGAAACTTCCATTGTTCAAACACATTGACTTCCATCAGCTTTCGGACTAATATCTCTCTGAGTATTTCGAGCTCGCTTGCATCCAATTTATCCAAAAACTCATGAACAGTATCCATGATAGGTAGGCGCATGCCGAACACTCTCAGGTAGTTTTGTTCAAATTGTAGACCCGATAACTAATCGGCCTGGTTTCTTGACTTACATCGCAATATAAATATGAGAATGCCAGCAGACAATATCTCCGCCACTTCATAAGTATGCCGTTTTCTGTGGTCAGGGATGCTGTTGAGCATCTAATTAAATTTCGGATAATGCCTCTTAAGCACTAGGTAGAGCGTGTAGAGAAACTGCTTGCCCCCAAAGGTTTCCTGCCGCTCCCGAGTCTTGCGGGATTTGATAGTTTTGACCTTTTGACTGTTTTTGTGTTGACTCTACAAGAATAAAAAGTCAAGTAAAAAAATCAAATATAACAACATTTGCAATGTTATTCAATCCACTGAAATACAGTATCTTACAAGTAAATCCAGACCACTTAAAGAAAGTTTTTTCGGGTCTGGATTTTTTTAAACATTCTTAATAAAGATGAGTACTTTTTCCGTCCGAAGGGGTAGAGTATGTATTTTCATTAAAAATAACTGACTTACAGCAAGTTACACCATATTCTAGTCTATTCGTTTTCACAGATTAACTTGAAAATTATTTCTTCAAACCTCCCTAACTAGCTGAAATTCAGTACTCCCCCTAAAATCGGAATTGCCTGTCTTTAAAGCATAAGTCTGTCTCAAAATATTTAAGATCAAAGCTTGCGCAGTTTGAAAAATGTGCACCGTCCATGGAATGGCCACTATGTAATAATTTACCTCAAGAAAATGATCATTTTGAAAACAAGCTCAACGCAGAGATCGGACATTATGGACAGACGCTAACTGCTCTTGATTATAGCAAATTGCTCAGATAGAAAAATTGATTTAATGGAAATGGACTCAAAAATCCTGATCAGATTCAGAAAGTAGATACTAGATTTACGTCATCCGAAAAATACATAATCACAATATGAGTAAATCAATCATAGCTTTCTTACTTCTTGGATTGAATATTTTAACCTCCAATGCCCAAAATCCATACTTCCCCAAAACCCTCAACATGCAAGAGCGGGCGGAAGTGATTGACCGTTGGCTAGCCGAGCGAATAGAAACTGTGTTGCCCGGAATTATGCGACGAGCCGATATTGACATGTGGATTATCATTGCAAGAGAGTATAATGAAGATCCTGTGATTAAGACGCTGTTACCTGCCACATGGCAGTCCGCACGACGAACGACCATTCTTGTGGCCTATGATCCTGGGGATGGGAAGAAACTAGAAACTTTTGGCATCTCTCGATATAATACGGGCGAAATTTTCAAAACGCTTTGGAACAAAGAAGAGCAACCTGATCAATGGAAAGCACTAGCAGATATTATCGCAGCTAAAAATCCAAAGAAAATTGGTGTCAATAAGTCAAAAATTTTTGCATTGGCTGATGGCATTTCTTCGACACATTATGATCAACTCTTGGATGTGTTGCCAAAAAAACATCAATCAAGAGTCGTCAGTGCAGAAAACGTAGCAATCGGTTGGCTCGAAACGAGAACACCTTCTGAAATGGTCGTATATCAAAACATCGTTCGCATGGCCCATCAAATCATCGCCGAAGGATTTTCTGAAAAAGTGATCCAACCTGGAATCACCACAACGGATGATGTGGTTTGGTGGTATCGCGATCGCATTCGTGCGTTAGGGTTTACGACATGGTTTCACCCTTCAGTATCGATTCAGCGTGGAGACCCTGAAAGTTTTGATCATTTGCGATCGTTTTCGGAGCGACCAAACCAAGAAACTATTCAACCCGGAGACTTAGTTCATGTGGATTTTGGCATCACCTATCTCCGGTTGAATACGGATACCCAACAGCATGTGTATATACTCAAATCCGGAGAAAAATCTCCACCAGATTTTTTAGTGGAGGCGTTTAAGGTTGGGAGCCGAGTCCAAGATATATTAACATCAAATTTTAACACCGGTCGAACAGGAAATGAAATCTTAAAAGCTACACTGGATCAATGTGCGACAGAGGGAATCAAAGGTGTCATTTACACCCATCCTATAGGATTTCATGGTCATGCCGCTGGCACCACAATCGGCTTATGGGATCAACAAGGTGGCGTCCCTGGTAAAGGTGATTATCCACTCTATGAAAACACCGCTCATTCCATAGAGCTCAATGCAAGTGTATACATCGAGGAATGGAAAAAGGACATCCGTATTATGTTAGAAGAAGATGCTTTTTTCGATGGAATAAATGTTCACTACATCGATGGTCGCCAGACTGAATTACTGGTGCTACCAAGACCTCTTTACCCGAATGAATAAAAAACATAAACTTTCGCAGAAAAACTACTCCTTGGAGTCAGACGCTTAGTAAGCTGACATGTTAAACGGATTTAATCCTTTGTATACTTCTGAATCGAATTGACATTTATATACTAAAATCAAGTAGTCTCTGTAGGAAAATAACAGCTTAATCAAGGGTTACAGCGAATCCTTCAAACTCAAAATTTTAGCTAAACTTAGTTCTGGTAAACACACCAAGGATCAATTTAATAAACGCTTCCCTTTTGCACCGACAATCATCAATGAAGGAATTAAAAAGTACGAACATAAAGGACATATTAACGCTAGTATTGCACTGCCCAATTACGATTAAAATCATGAGTTAAACCCCTCAAAATCAAGATTGAATTACTTAAAAAAACTCCCAAAACCTAGCGCTCTTTTCTCATTTTCGTTACAACTCCAGGAGTAATTATTAAGTCTAACTATACATTGATAGGAATGCTAAACATAAATTTACTTCCCACATTTACTTCGCTAATCACCCAAATTTTTCCACCATTTTTCTCCACAAACTCTTTACAAAGCATCAATCCTAATCCAGTGCCTTTTTCCTCAGCAGTGCCAAGGTTGGAGGAACTCGTTCCCATTAAGAATATTTTTTTTATCCTATCAGGACTCATACCCACCCCTGTATCAGTAACAGTGACGACTACTTCTTTATTTTTTTGTTCCCAGCCCAAAGTAATTTTACCATTTTCAGGGGTGAATTTAATGGCATTCGAAATGAGGTTACGAACCACAGTAGCTATGGAGTTTTTATGCGCTCTAATTATGAGTTTTTCAGTAGCATTATTTTGCAACGTCAAATACTTGTTTGCAGCCTGCGTATTTAAAAGTTCTTCGTTTTCTTTCAATAGGGCTGTAAGGTCAAATTCTTCAGGAATAAATTGTATTGTTCCAGATTGAGAAAGCGACCAAGACAGTAAATTTTCAAGCAACGCTGACATGTTTTTTTGTGAATTATCCAGATCGATGACGAACAAACGAATTTGTTCTTTAGTCATTGCGTCAATTTGATTTCTCAACAAATAAATGAACGACCAAAGTGAATCAATTGGACCTTTTAGATCGTGACCAATAATGGAAAATAATTTATCCTTTGTCTCATTCAATTCCAAAAGTGTTTTGGCTTGGATTTCGATTTCTTCTTTTTGCTGTACAACTTCGGCAGTTCGTCTATTAACCGTTTGTTCCAGTTGCTTTTTTTGCTTTACTAAGCGGTACGTATTAAGCTTTACAATAATTACCAGTAAAACGACTACAAAAACTCCATAAAAAAATTTTGCCCACCCGCTCAACCACCACGGGGGATGTACCACAAAGCTGAAGCTTTTTTCCTCACTCCACAGGAAATTACGCCCTCTTGCCCTAACACTAAAGGTATATTGCCCTGATGGTATATTTCTATAATCTACTTTCCCTTCTTTCGTGAAAGTTGACCAGTTTTTGTCCATCCCCTCCAGCATATAGCGATATACTACATCAAATTGCTCGCTAAGTTTCATGCCACTATAGTGAAAGGTGAGGTGATCTTGACCATAAGGTAACTCCAAGTTTTGTGGGAGATGGTAAGGTGCTAACTCTTCTACTCCGCTCCATTGGACGCCTGCTCTTGTGAGTGCGCTGGTATCGGGAGAGGAATTCGAAAGAACTAAAACTTTATCCGGATCAGAAAAGAAGAGCGTATCGGCACTGATGGCTACCATGGTCCTCCTCTTTTTTTTCACATCGGAAATTCCGCTCCAGTTGATTGGTTTTTGCGCAATGTCTATCCCTGTGAGGAACAGCGTAGGTTTGAGCGTATCTGCCAAAGGGGACTCGAAGGCAGTAAGTGCCTGCCCTATCCCACTCCACATCGTGCCTTTTTTCGATACTTTATCTGTTTGTGTAAAAAGCATGGGATTACCTGGACCATTAAAGTCCATATCTTTTAGCCCATGCGTTTTATTCCAGCTTGTTAGTTCATAGCTATCTTCCTTTGCAACAAAACGAGTAAGCCCTTTGCTGGTACCCGCCCAAATATCCCCTTTCCTGTCCATTGCAAGCTGAAGCACGCTATTGTCAGCTAAGCCTTCTGCTGTGCCATAATGAGTAAAATTGCCAGATTCGAAAACATCCACACCTCCTCCATAAGTCCCTATCCAAATGGCTCCCGTAGAAGATTCCAATAAACTCCAAACATTATTACTACTTAAGCCGTCTGCTGTGCCATAATGAGTAAAACTGCCCGACTCGAAAACATTCACACCTCCTCCATCTGTCCCTATCCAAATAGCCCCTGTAGTCGATTCCAATAAACTCCTAACAGTATTGCCGCTTAAGCCTTCTGCTGTGCCATAATGCGTAAAACTGCCCGACTCGAAAACATTCACACCTCCTCCATCTGTCCCTATCCAAATAGCCCCTGTGGACGATTCCAATAAACTACTAACAGTATTGCTGCTTAAGCCTTCTCCCGTGCCATAATGCGTAAAACTACCTGATTCAAAAACATCTACCCCTCCTCCATAAGTCCCTATCCAAATGCCCCCCGTAGAAGATTCCAATAAACTCAAAACAGTATTACTGCTTAAACCTTCTGCTGTTCCATAATGGGTAAAACTGTCAGATTTGAAAACGTCTACACCTCCTCCATAAGACCCTATCCAAATAGCTCCTTTGGCTGATTCCAATAAAACATTGACAGTATTACGCTTTAAACCTTCTTCTGTCCCATAATGAGTCACATGACCCGATTCAAAAAAATCCACACCTCCTCCAGAAGTTCCTATCCAGATAGTCCCAGAAGACGACTCCAATAAACTGAAAATATAATTATCGCTTAAGCCCTCCTCTGTGCCATAATGAGTAAGACTACCTGATTCAAAAACATCTACCCCTCCTCCATAAGACCCTATCCAAATAGCTCCTTTCGTCGATTCTAGTATACTAAAAACACGATTACTACTTAAGCCTTCTTCTGCACCATAGTGGGTGAAACTGCCCAGTTCAAAAACATCTATCCCTGCTCCGTCAGTTCCTATCCAAATGGCTCCCGTAGATGATTGAAATAAACTGAAAATACGATTACTACTTAAGCCTTCTTCCGTGCCATAATGAGTAAAACTACCTGATTCAAAAACATCCACGCCTCCCCCATAAGTACCTATCCAAATGGCTCCTGTGGAAGATTCCAATAAACTATAGACAATATTATTATTACTTAAGCCTACTGCTGTGCCATAGTTGGTAAAACTGCCCGATTCAAAAACATCCACACCTCCTCCGTCAGTACCTATCCAAATGGCTCCTGTAGAAGACTCCAATAAACTGTAGACATAATTACTGCTTAACCCTTCTTGGGCACCATAATGGGTAAAAATTCCAGATTCAAATACACTTACGCCTCCCCCATCAGTACCTATCCAAATGGCTCCTGTGGAGGACTGCAATAAACTCCTAACATTATTGTTACTTAAGCCTTCGTGAGTGGTGTATATTTTCAATTCCCCTCCCTCCAAGATAGCCAAGCCATTGTCAGTGCCAACCCAAATACGGCCTTGGCTGTCTTCGAGCAAAGCATAAGCTATTGTCCCTGGTAGGTTTTGGTCCTGACTTATATTGCGAAAACCGTAGTTATCATTATCACGTACATCGGGAAGGTTATAGGGTTTGGAGATCGGTTTTCCTGCCATTACGACCTTACCTCGTGCGAGTACAGTTTTGCCTTTGGCTTCTCTTTTTTGAGGTGTTCCTGCAAGACGTTTATTCAGGTTCGTAGGAATTTTACTTTTCTTTAGTCGATTTTCGGTTATTCTAGGCTGACCTGCTGTTTTCTTTACCGCAGTTTTTAAAGGAATACTTGGATCGCGTTTTATTAGCTGGCCTTTCGCGGTGGTGTATTTGGCATTGGGAAGGTTTTCAGGTATTTGGTGAATGGTGGGTACGGCTTTTACACTCTTTGGTTTATTGAATTCCGTTTCTGCAAGAGGGAATTCTACTTTACCTGGCTGGGTACTACAGCTTATAAATAGCAAGGAAAGTAGCGCAAGTTTTATGAGGTTGGGTTGATTCAGCATTATCTCCGTAGCAAGCAAAATTTAGATTGGTCTTTTGGTAAGCAAAAGCTTCCTAGAATGTGGCGAAATTAAAAGCAATTGCCATTACAAGAAAATTAATTCTAATCAATAGGTTAAAAGGTAAGGATATTTGATTGTAAAGCTTGTTAAACCCTACATTATGACTGAAAGTTGAAAACTACATAATCAACTTTAAAAATCAGTTTACCTCTGTGGTTTTAGCAACTAAAATTAGATTTAAAGCCAACCAGAGCAATAATCAATAACCTCGGAGCAAACTTAAGAGGTATGAAGTCGAATAATTGCTTTTTATTCAATGCCAGCAAGGGGAAATAGTACCCACAAAGTGGGATTACATCAACCATTGACAATCGATAAAAACACGTGTCTAAAGGAAGTTACTTAAAACTGATCTACACATTCGCTATCTAAGAATATCCGAAAAAAATCCAGAGACACACTCCACAGCTGAGCATTATTCTTCAATAGGAAAATAGCCCTAATTATCATGTTTTCATTCTCGGAACCATTCTGATACTTCACCTCTTAATTTTCACGGAACAAGTCCCTTATGATAAAGTCTAGGCAAGAAAATTTAACGCTATCGAGGAAATGAAATCTTTTGAATCATTCTTCATCCTACTTAATGTCTTTATTCTGGTTGTTACATTTATTAAATACAAACAGTTGGCGAGAGGAGAAATACATAAGTTTGTTGATATACCCATAGGAGTTTTTGTCGCCTTTTTCCCTCTGAATACCTTAGGAAATTTATTTGATCAATAAAATAATGGTATTGATTTTCGAGACCCTTTTCACATTAATTTCCTCTATTCTTTTTTTTACTATTGTTAAAAACAGAGGACGAAAGCATAATATGGACTAGGGCAAATGGGGCGCTCTGTGATTAGGGAAAGTCTGCTGAATAAAGGACTTTCTTCGAAGAAAAATATAAAGTTCTCCTAGAGTTCAAGACAAGTATTCATTGTGGCTCTGTCATGTGAAATTGATGTCATCAAAAAGGAGCTCATTTATTACGGAGATATACTGAATACCACTGCACGACTGCCAAACTCCAAGACAAGTACCCCATAACGTAGACCTTGTTCTCTAAGGAACGTCTGCTTATAATGTCCACACTCTGCGTTATGTTCATCGAAAAAATGCTCTGCTTCGGCAGACCGATTACCATAAGGCAACTCCGCTTTTCTCTCTCTCACATGCCTTGATTGTGAAAATTCTAGATCAGGCTCTAACTTTATGGACAAGCGCTAAGGAGACTTTTGATCTTCTTTCTAACACTGACGGATATGAGCTTATCTATTTGGAAAGTATTAAAAGGGAAGTAAAGAAAAATAGATTTAAGCACACAAAATGAACGCACTATCTGATTCGGTTTTAACTAGAGCAGGAACTCTTTCCGTAAACAACCCAAGGCGAAATGTTCGCCATGCAGAAGACCATGACTATGTGATTTTTGTGATTAATGCTCACGATAATAATTACTCCAATTTTGATATTCCCGATGTGAATTTGCTTTGTGCTTTTAATTATGAAAAAGAAAGCAGCATTCCGTTTACATGTGCAAAATGTGGGTGTTATTTCCTTTTTTAGCGAAAATCTGTTGAGTGTATTTGAAATTATGCCTTTTACTAGGTCTTCTATTTAGCTTAGCTTCTATCTTTTCAAAGTATTAGTTTTATTATTTAAAGCAGCCTGAGCCCTTTGGGAAGTCTGTCTTGTCAGGACGTTTATATTCTCGTTAGCTCCGTCCTCGCACGAATGACAGGTTTTCGCTCAGAATAAATCCATGTAGAATTATTAGGTAATCAGCGAATTCATTTCACCTATCTGCTGCAATTGCTTTGATACAGTGTAGCCATTCCTGTAGCTGTTCAACGATAGCGTCTGCTAGTGGCCTACTTTATCTGATATCTACCCGTCTCATTTTTAGCATTCCTATTAACCTTCAGTTGACCCTTAGTATAGTCCCTTTATGAGCTTTACCGATTATTGTGTCTACTTGCAGGTCAACTGTGCATTCTTTCAATTCTACTACTCTTACTCGTTGGTCAATATCTATAGAACTGGTTATCAGAACTCGACTGTATTTTAACACTCCTCGCCTACGGTATCTACTTCCTTTTGTCCGTAGGTGTTTGAATAGTAAGCCCTCTGTTTTTATTCTGCTATATATATATATTGATAAACGCGTTCTACAGAAACACGTTTTGCTTCATGCTTGTTCATAAAGTCAAAGATCTGTTCAGGGCTATAATCTTCTTTCAGCTTTTCAATCATTAGCTTTTCAATGGCTTTATTAAGCTTCCTTTACTTGACCTTATTGTCGTGTCGGTAGTCTCTATCGGTCTGGGCTTGATTTGGACTGTGTTTACAGCTTCCATTATCCCTGTAATAGTCTTGATATAGTAGAATTCCTTAAGTTTAGCTGATCGACTATACCAAGTTGACTCAATCCTTCTGCCAAGATCAAGGCGATCTGTTATATTTGAAACACGGTTAGTTCAAGCTGCATATATAAGCTAAATGATATACTAAAGTAAAAAGCGCTGATATATAACCAGCCACGGAAATTTTTATGATCAATCAACTATTTGCCTTTTTAATATTTAATATCCTCGTACTACCCCATTATGCCATAAGTAAGAGTTGGGAGCAAGAAGTGAACATATCTGTGCTTGAGGATTATACCGAAAGCTGGACAATCGACAGTGTGCTCACCAAGAAGAGACAGTTACTGTTTGATTCCAATCTACATGAAAATGCCTATTTTGGATATAACCACAACCCCCATTGGTTTAGAATTAAATTACCTCACAACGTAAACAGAAACGAAGTTTTTATAATAATAAAATACCCCAGTTTGTATGACGCTGTATTCTATGATGACATCACAGACAGTACTAGCAATATCAGAAAATCAGGGAGTAAGTACCCTCATAAAGCAGGGAAGCTTAAATCAAGAAATATCGTATTTGAGAGTAATAAATTCGGAAATAGTAATGTATTCTATCTAAAAGTAACGGAAGAAAATTCGTTAATAGTCCCTATTACAGTTACAGACAGTAAGGGTTACGAAACAGCTAAACTAATTGATCAAATTCTCTATGGAATATTTTTTGGATTTGTACTTGCCATGCTGCTGTATAACCTTATGCTTTTCTTTTCACTGAGGGATGTTACTTATTTATATTATGTCATTGCGATGGTCGTAGGTGGGTTTATCTCAGTTATCAGGTCCGGCTATGCTTTGATATATATCTGGCCTGAAAGTCCGATATTAGATTGGCAAGTGTATTATTTCTGTGGTGGTTTGTCCATTATGGCTTCTGCTAGATTTGTATCTCACTACCTCCAACTACCTCGTAATTTCAAAAAATTGGATGTCTACTTTTGGATTATGACAGCACTGGCTTTTGTACTGGTCATATTATCCCTCACTATTGAGCCATCTCAAATTACCACCTATGCACAATTCTTACTATTAATTGCAGTACCCTCATTTCTAGTTATTGGGGTTGTTGTGTACCTGAAAGGGTATACTCCCTCTATTTTTTTTATCATAGCATGGATTCCCTACATTCTTGGACTGGTATTTATAGCACTCAAAGGAGGCGGATGGGTCGCCTACCATCCATTAATAGATGTATCGGCTGAAGTAGGAATATCATTAGAAGCCATATTATTATCGTTGGCTCTTGCTGATCGAGTGAATAGACATAAAAAAGCCCAAATGAAGGCTGAGAAAAAAGGATTGCAATCTGAACTTGAAAAGCAAGTCTTACAATCTCACAATAAAGGGTTGGCTCTCAGTTTACAGCTGAAAGAAAAAAACTTGCAACATGAAAATCAACAAATGGCTACTTCTACTTTATGGCTCTCACAAAAAAATGAAGTTTTGCTAACCATTCAAAAGATCTTAAAAAACACTGGGAACCATTCTGATCAAAAAGTTCATTCTGAAATTGAAAAAACAATTTCTCAAAACCTACATGCCGAAGAGGATTGGGTTAGGTTCAAAGGTCACTTTGAAAAAGTTCATTCTGGATTCTTTACGACACTGCGAAACAATTATCCTAGACTGACTCCAAATGAGCATCGACTATGTGCTTTCTTACGAATGAACATGACGTCAAAAGAAATAGCCCTGCTACTAGGCATAACAGTAAATGCCATAGAACAAGCCCGTCGAAGAATGCGAAAAAAACTAAACATTTCAAACACAGACACCAACCTTCTGACCTTCCTTCATGAATTGAGTTAAAAAAAAGCTGTCAGGTCATATTTCTACTTAAAACTCATTTTTATGCCTGTTTTCGACCAATATCTGCTCCTTGTATCATTGTTGTAGGGGTAACATTTTAGCATACACCACACTTTTCTTCTCTATTTGGATCACGAATTAATCGAAATCACCTATGATGTCAAGGTCCAAAACAATACCGCTTTTACTGAATAACATTAGGGCAACAATTTGTTGGATTTGGGAACATCTTAGGCCCAATCAGGAAAAGCCTTTTGATCAAAAACATATAGTCTATCCTTTAACGCCTCAAAGCGGGGTTATTGCAACCCCTAACGATTTCAGAAAAATTGATTGGAAAGGAGAAACTAAACATAGTTTAGGCGCAAACTTAGGAATGTATGACAAACTAAATATACTGTTTTTCGGCTGTTTACTTGTGCTGTTTGCAAGTACTGCGACAGCTCAAACCTTTGAAACCAGCGCAGATGCTTATTATGAACTGCAACCACAGTTTATAGAAGATGGAGAGTACCTCAATATCTATTTCAACTTAAAATTTGAGGATACAGCCGATGACATCTATGACCTTGTCCACAGGGTAGAGATTCGTTGGAATGGAACTATCATTTATGCGGTAGAGCATACGGGTTTGTCTTTTGAGAATTATGGCAGTGCCTATACTGTTTCTACTTTTGATGAAAGAAGATTTGGTGCAGATACCTTTAGATCATATATCCTTACCTCAGTTGCCGCCAGCACGTCCGCTTCACGATCTGATACATTCACATATAATGACTCAGAGGATGTGGTACAGCAACATGTAAGAATTAAGAGATCTGATATGAAGATATTAGAAACCGCAACCACCACTTCTACTTTTACTTTAGAAGGATGGTATCATGATCAAGGTGCTAATGGACAAAGTACCGATTATGCGGGAAATCATGTATCCAAAAGCTACACGGTAACTCCTACCGAGGAAGACACCAACTATGACAATGAATTAGAATTGGATCTCATCAGGGAAAGTGGTTTTAATAAAGTCATTTGGAATGTAAGTAAAGGTGATGACGAGTTGTTTTTTGACCATGTGGCTTGTATGGATTTATATTATCATAATGGTGACGAGGCATGGAAAAAAATATTTAACGTACGTCACAACTCAGATCTCTTCGACGACTGCTCAATTCTATCTGGAAATGACGGTTCTGGAAGTTTTACTATCCCTGAAGGAGATGGATTTACCTATTATACCACCTCGGCAAGTAGTTTGGCAGGAGGACAACCCTATTCCATAGGCGATGACCGGCGTATCGAAATACGGCACTATTATCAACCAGAGGATTATGGCAAGACCATCTATTATTCTCTTTCTGGAGATTATTGGGTGAGAGATTATGAAGGACAATTTAGGGTATTGGTGGGCTCGTCCTACAAGCTGCAGCAAGCCACCAAGTTTGCTGGTTTTGAAATACCAGACCTTGCCATCAATACCATAGGAAGGGAAGGGAGTAGCAACAATATCACGCTTCAATATACGGCACCTGCGGACTTTGGTGAGTCAAGTACCAATAGAATATATGTATATAGGGACGGTTTGTTGATCGCGGACCTAGACGCTCAAAATGGAGAGCAAAACACGTCATTTACAGATACAAATACTCAAAATGGTGTTGCTCATTCTTATCAGATTGCTTTAGCGGCACAAAGAGTAAAAAATGGTGCTGTGATTGGCAACCTTTCTTCTGCCAAAACTTCAGGGGTTTATACGGATTCTCAAGGCAATTCCTTTGAAATGACCAGTGCTTACCACGAATTGCATCCAAAGTTTATTGAAGAAGATGATTATATCAATTTCTTTTTCAATCTTGAAATCTGGGATGAGCATGAGTCGCCATATGCTTCATCTTATGACCACCTAGGAGAAATTAATATCAAATGGGATGATCAAATTATATACGCCATCTCATACAATGGTGTTATAAATTTAGATCTTGGAGGTGACTTTGAAACGCATAAACCGACTACTGCACGCTGGGAAGATCCAAATTCCTATACAGCCTATGTTCATCAGACGATGGTTGAAGATATAGAAGTCACTTATACAAATAACCGCGCCTATGGAGATATTGAAGAAGTGACCCAGATTAGCGTGAAGGTACTGAAAGCCGCCGTAGGTAATATTCAAAATGAAAATACCACTACAGGCAAGTTTCAGATTAACGGCACTTCTTATCGAGATAGGTTCGATGGGGTTGCAACTAATGAGTATGCGGGAACGCACTATTCCAAGGAGTATACTTTTTATACAAAAGAAGAAAATGATTCAGGTGATGATGAAACTAGTTTTTCCGCCACCTTCTTTCCTGATGAGGGATATGTGGAAGTAAAGTTTAGAGCAGAAAAACATAGCGATGAGCATCATTATGACCACCTCGAATGTATCAGCATAGAAGTAGATGATTTATCAAAAGGGGTCAGCACAAAATTGGCTAAGGTAAGTCACAATTCGCTGACCTGTGATCATGATGACACCTGGAATTCCATCGTTCAGTATGGGGATTATGGAGATGACTATCAAGTTTCTTGGTATGATTCTAATAAAATAGATATTCATCATGCTTATGATGGAAATGGAGACCATATTTATTACATAAAGCATTATTTTGACAATGATGAGTTAGCAAATGAGCTACGGTATTATATCAATGGGACCTATTATGTAAAAGACCAACATGCTGTCAACAAGTCTGTAGAGGTGACCTGGCAAGCAAATCAATCCACTATTACACCAAATGCGTCTTTCACAATGCCAGCGGTTACTGGGTTTGTCATTTCCCCTTCCAATGCAGCATGCGAAATTGATTTATTCTGGAATGCTTATACGCCTTTTGGTGATTTTGAAAGAAACCTGGTCATTGTATTTAGAGATGGTATTGACATTGGAAGCTTTGATCCACGTGTGCAAACTACTTTTACGGACACTAACATAGATGCTGGCACCATTTACACTTATCAACTGGCGTCCGCCTATGACAGAGCTTACGGTGAAAGTTTTGTGGGGCAGCTTACAGCAGCAGAAAATGAACAAATAGCTTTGCTTGAAGCGCCCGCGGGCATAGGTACTACACAGGCATCATGCGACGGTAGTCTTACCGTAAGTTGGGTTTGGTCCAATGCTAACCCTAATAACTTTATCATTCAAAGAAAAGAATCAGGTTCTGATTTTGAAGAAATTGCAAATAATCTAGATGGTGCGCTCAGAGATTATACCGATATAAGTGTAATTGAAAGTTTACAATATACCTATCGTGTGGCCGCTCAAGGAGGAATATGTAATGCAATTGGTGACTACTCCCCTTCCAAAACCCATTCCAGAGATACTGTAGATTTAGCTCCTACAATAGCATTAAATGGACTACAAACTTCCAAAGGTTATTATGCAGACCGTACGGAGCTGTTTTGGGAACTAACAGGCTTTAATGAAGCATTTGTAAATAGGTTCAGAATATATGCCAGAGAATTAGGCACACGAGTAGTTCCTACCTTGGTCGAATCACTGGAAAGAGACGATAGAAGCTGGTTTCATGAGCGAGGAGATGGCAATGTGATATACGAATATTTTTTAACTGCCGAAAGAGTCATAGAAACTGAATGTGGTTTTGAAACCACTAAATCATTTAATATTGAAAGCGTTGAGGGACTTTTCGACTTACCAAAGCAATTGCCTGATAGTGGTGTGGCTTATGCCGTTGGACTTAGAAGTCCAATGGCAGTTGTCAATGGTAACATTACCTATTCTGGAGGTATAGCTGTCCCTAATGTGAAGGTGATCGTCGAACCTGAAAATCAAGCGCCTAGCAAATCTCTGTATTTGAATGGTGCAGCTTATGTACTTATTCCAAATGACGCTTCCATACAGTTAGATACCGCTATGACACTTTCTACTTGGCTCAAGCCTGAAGATTTAAGCAGTTTTGCGGTGGTCATTGAGAAGCAATTCAGTTATGGATTACACCTTGCTACAGATGGGTCTGGTTATTTCTACATTAAAAACGCAGCGGATGGCACGGAACATAAAACACAAATAGCCGCTTCTAACATTAACATTGGTCAGTGGATCAATTTAATGTGTACTTATACACAGTCTTCAAGAGCCCTAAAACTTTATATCAATGGTGTACTAGCGTCCAGTACCGTATTGGATGCAAGTGTAACAGGTATTCAGAAGGGTGATCAACCCTTGTCCTTTGGTCGCCAACATTCTACTGAAGACTATTATTATCAGGGGAGAATCGACGAAACAAGGATCTATAACAGAGCTTTGACTGCTACCGAAGTGCAAAGAGAATATGGTAGAATCACCAAAACTAATGCAGATGGTTTAGTCGCATATTGGAAAATATATGAAGGGATAGGAAATAATATCTTTGATGCGGCTCATTTAGGCTCTTTCTTTTATCGAAATGATGGCGAATTGTTTGGTGTAGATTGGTCAGATGATATTCCTACTCAGACTCAGCTTGGTATAGCTGGATATACTAATGCCTTTGGAAATTATAGTATTGAAGGAATCCCTTATACTGGCAATGGTGAAAATTTCAGGGTTTCCCCTACTGTGACCCTTTCTGGTGTAGTACATGAGTTCAATCCCGGCAGTAATAGTATATTCCTTGGAGAAGGGAATTCGGTAGAGAATAGCATTAATTTTGAAGACATATCGGCATTTGAATTATCAGGAACTGTCCTGTATCAATTTAACAATGCTGAAGGTGTAGATTTCAAATCAGTAGGCTCCTCAGGAGTAAACATTTACTTAAATAGTACCACATTATTGGTAAATGCAGATGGAGACCCAATTACTACTTCCTCTGATGGCACATTTACAATTCCCATTCCGATTGGGCAGCATTATCTTACATTCAAAAAATCAGGACACATACTTGAAGATGGAGGCAGATGGCCTACTTCTGGAAGTTATGACTTTCAAGAAGATGTTCCAGGCATTGTTATGTGGGACCAAACAGTTCATAAGTTGGTCGGTACAGTATTGGGAGGCTCAGTAGGTAGCACATTACCTTTCTCCTCTCCAGACATAGAAAATAATATTGGCAAAGCATATTTCACATTAACTTCTGTTGACAACATGATCAGCCGTGATATTGTTAGCGATTCATTAACCGGTAAATTTGAAATAACACTACCTCCATTGCAATACAATTATTCTTCTATCAATTGGGTAGCGGATGACTTGGAAATACTCGCCTCAGGAGATATAGCCACACTTAATTTGGCAACAGAAGAAGCCTATCAGCAAATCATAGTGATAGAGGCTACCGAAGGCCCAGACCTTAGACAGAATTTCCCTACTACAGCTTCTACGGCTGCCATTAGTGCATTCCAGATAGACTCGGTCAAAGATGATAGGATCCATTTTTCATGGACTTTGGAAGAGAACAATATGGTCTCTATTCGTCAAAAAAGTATCATTGGTGCAGACACTACGGTAGCTTGTTGTCCTACTTTGGATAATAGCAATCACCCATTTATGAGTGCAGGAACTTATAGCGATTCCATAGATTTTGTAACTGATATTCCAGACATCCTTTTGTTAGAATACATCTCTGCGGGTGGTGATGTTTATACCAAAGGGGCAGAATTCTTTATCTTCGAACCTAGTGAATTGATACGTTATGACACCTTAGGGACGATCACTCTATATGATACTTTGGTTTATAATGTAAGAAGTGACTTTGAACATAGAGAACTCCCAGAACTTCAAGTAACTACTCTCGGAGATACACTTATCGTTGGAGAAGCACTATATAGCCACCAAGGTACGGTTACAAAATCCGTAGATTTATCCCAATTACCTTATCCAGTATTCTATTCTAATAAAGACTATAGCCTACAGTTAAGAGCTGCAGAGGTCTATACCAATAAAGACAATAGCAATGAATATCAAATCCCTGTTACTGACGGAGTAGTTACTGTCAATAATGGTATAGGTGTACAATATATAGTGAATGAAGAGGGGAGTATTGAACTCGTAACTTCTGGTCAGCAACTGCAATTGGACGAAGACGGAAGCGTCATTTATAATTTTTATGCAGGAGAGCCTAATACCAATCAGATATCATCTATTGGAGAGGAGCATAATAGCTATACCAAAAGCATCAGTGCGACACTACAAGCAGGAAGTTTTACTGCGACATGGCCTGAGAATATTAATGAGCCACAAAGAGTATATGTATTTGGAGCGCTACCAGTAGGTAATAATTTCGTAACCAAAGCACCAGATTTAGTAGAATTTATACTAAGAGATCCTCCTGGTTCGGACAGCTATTCTTATAGAGAATCAGGTAATTCAATGATAGTTTCAGAAGAATATCTGGGAGCAGGATTTGGAGGGATATCTGGTAAGATTAAAGGCGGGTTAGATGTGAAAGCGGAGGCTGGAGGTTCATTTGTTGTACAGGGAGCCATCAGAGGAGAAGGTAATGTGAAATTTGGAGCAGGATTAAAGACAGAACTTCAAGCCTCATCTGGAGCTACGGTGGAGCGTAAGGTAGAAACAACTCAGCGTATCCAAACCAATGCAGAATCCATAGAGGTAGGAGCTTCAGATGTTTTTGTGACTAAAAGTCAAAATTTAAAAACTGGATTAGCACTGTATGTACAACCCATTCCAGTTGCAGATTGTGGCGGTTCCTGTTTTGGAGATATCATCACTTTAGGAGATGGTTCTCAATATCAAATGGGTGTCAGACAAGTCAATTACACGCATACTGACCAGCAACCATCCTATGTGGTCTATACTGAAAATCATATTGTGACAGTTTTGCTGCCTGACTTGGAGGCGTTAAGGAATAGTTTTTTATCAGACCCTGCAAGTGACTATACTTCTAACCTTTCTCCTGACCATACATTATATGCTACTAATAATGACGATCCATTGTGGGGCAGTGATGCAACAACGACTAATTTTATAAGAACAGAAGAAGATGATTTGGATGGTATGAGTTACACCTTCAACAACCAGGGTGATAGGACCAAGTCAGATACCGTGCGCTGGTATAATCAGCAAATAAGACTGTGGAAGGAAGCTCTAGCATTCAACGAAATACAAAAGTGGGCGGCTATACGTGCCAATTTCTATGAGAATATTTCCTTGGCAAGCGGAGTAGAACTCGAAAGATCTGTTACTAATGAATCTTCCTCGGTCTCATTAATTTCCATAGAGGCTACAACTGCATTAGAATTTGAATTAGAAGCTGAAGTCAATATCATAGTAGAAGCAACAGTAGATATATCAGGTGAACTTGGTATAAAATCTACCTTAACATCCACCAGTGGTACTGGCTCTAGTTCTACCACAGGTTTTGTGCTGCAGGATGGTGATGAGAATGACTTTTTTAGCATAGATATTGCCTATGGCTCAGGTGGAAGTGGCCCAGTATTTTCTACGGTAGGAGGACAGACTTCATGCCCATTCGAAGATGCCATAGAAATGAAATATGCCACTCCAGAATTTATAGTAAGAGCCATTGCGGAGAGAGAAGAATACATTCAAGTACTTTTTGATTCCAATAACTTATTTAATATTCTATCAGACTCACTGGTTGCAGAGTTACTACAAACAAAAGAAGCGCTAGAGCAATATTCAGAAGACTTAGAAGCTTTAGTTGAAAGTCAAAAAGAGTTGATAGAAAAGCAAATTGATATTGCTAAATTACTTGAATCTATTAAAGCAGTAGGAGATAAGATTGCAGAAGAAGCAACCAAAGAATTGATTCAAAAAGCGGTAGCACCTTTCGCTACAGGAGTCAATCATTTTATTGGTGGATTACAAAGTATTAATATCCCAATTCCTTTTAGCGGTGGTGTCAAACCATTTAAAGATATCCCAACTATCTCACTTCCAGCACCATCAGGTGATGTGATTTTTGATATGGCTGCATTTGCTGCAGATGCTGAAGCTACTACTATTCAATTAAAAAATGCGGCTGAACAATCCATTAAGCTCACTACAAACTACATTATAGAATTACAGGATAAAATAAAGCAGAGGTTATTAGGTATAGGGGATTTACAGGCAGCAGTTTTAAGCCTGCAATTAAACATCTCTAAGACCAATAATGAAATAGCTATAATGCAAGGTGAAGTAGTTCAGTTCAATGAGTTATTGCTTGAATTCCAAGGAAATAGTGGCCCTATTTTCCTTAACAATGCTACACTACAAAGAGAAAAACCAACTTTGAATATCAATGGTGCAGAGACTGCTCAAGTATTTAATGTACCTGCCGACGAGCAAGCCAATTTTACTTTATTGCTCAACAATGAAAGTGAAAGTGGCGACACGCAGATATACGCAGTAGAAGTATTGGACGGCACTAATCCTAACGGACTAGTAATGACCATAGATGGATTAAATATACTTGAAGCGAGAGAATTTACAGTACCCGGTGGATCTTCTATTCAGAAAATACTTTCCGTAGAAAGAGGTCCTTTTGATTATGATTATGATGGTGTAAAGGTCATCATCAAATCCACTTGTCAATATGACCCTACAAGTAATACAGCGCTTCTTGGAGACACGGTAACATTTGCAGTAAAGTACTTGCCCACCTGTACTGATATAGAGATTGTATTGCCAACAGATAGTTGGACTGCCAATAATTCATTCAATAATCAACTGCCAATAACCATTGGAGGGTATGATGTAAATACCATTGGGTTTGAAAAAATCAAAATTCAATCAAGACCAAGTAATGCTGCGGATTGGACATTATTGGAGACTTATTTTAAAGATGCGACCGTCGCAGGATGGGTCGACCAGCCAACGCTTCCACAATCAGGAAATGTGTTTAGCTATGATTGGGGTTTTGGACAATTGTCTAATGGAAACTATGATCTTAGAGCAGTAGCTACATGTATATTGGCCGAGACTAATTCCAATATTCATTCAGGAATAATCGACAAAATAAACCCTCATCCATTTGGCAACCCATTACCGGCAGATGGCATACTATCGCCGGAAGATGAGATCATGATTCAATTTAATGAACCTATCAATGCAGGGTTACTTTCTCCATCCAACTTCGATATCAGAGGAGTATTGAATGGCGGTGACATAAGACATGATGCAGCAGTTAAATTCAATGGAATAACGGATAAAGTGGAAATTCCAGAAGGTATTAACTTAACCCAACTTGAAAATTGAGCCCCCATAAATCGGATAAAATCGATTGTTTCAATTTATTTTTTGAGACAAAAGTACGTTTAAAGTGATTCAGGGTGGTATGAAATGCTAAAATTTCATTCGTTGTGACCCATAGATTTGCTATTGAGCTTTGATTTATGTATATTGCCCACATGTACATCAGGCGAATTGAAAAGAAGAACAAAAACTCCGATAAGAAGTACCTCT
>Ga0208646_1000551_pt1 | contig 23021 bp, 17 predicted proteins | sample AntAceMetag02UK8_FD_184762 | JGI IMG/M metagenome (GOLD analysis project Ga0208646, IMG submission 184762) | Saline lake microbial communities from Ace Lake, Antarctica - Antarctic Ace Lake Metagenome 02UK8 (SPAdes) (version 2) | ecosystem: Environmental > Aquatic > Non-marine Saline and... | reverse complement strand
ATGGTAGGTTTTGTTCTTGGTCGAACACAACATTACCACAAGATGGGATGGCTACAAGCCTCCCATCTTAAATTTGTACTTTTCTAATAGATCATTTTAGCAGTCAAAATTTCTCGGACGACAGTAAAAAATAATCATTATTCTTCTAGCTATTTTATTTGGTGGCGTGTATAAAATCTATGCGCAGACCCCTCTGGAGATCGTGTCCATTAAGGATGCTTCTCATACGGCAGTGCTGTCGGGAGACTGGTCTGAATTAGAAACTTGGGGTGGTGAGCTGCCGAGAGATGGTAGCAAGGTGTACATTCCCAGTAACATAGAAATTACGATAAGCGGAAGACTAAGTGCTCGATTGAAATCCATACGTTTGGAAGGAAAACTTAGCTTTTCAAATGATAAGAATACAAAGTTGCAGGTGGAAACGCTGGTAAGTGCCATGAGTGGCAGCCTCGAAATAGGAACGGCTGATGATCCCATAGCTATAGGCATAACAGCGGAAATTTTGTTTATCGATGAAGGGCCGCTTGAACATAATAGTGAATTCAGCAAAGGCGCTGTTTTGATGGGACCTGTTCGCGTCTATGGAGCACAAAAGTCGGGATGGGAAGCGCTTACGGAACAACCAACAGCAGGAGCTTCCAGCATTACCACGTCTAATGCTCCTGTAGGTTGGGAAGTTGGTGATGAAATAGTGATTACGGGTACGGAGGCTAATGATCCTGAGAGCGACGAAAAACGAATGATTGAGGCCATTGACGGTCCGGTAATCACTTTGAGTCGGGTGCTTGAGCGGGACCACACAGGGCCGGAGGATGACTTGGAAGTACATGTGGCCAACCTGAGTCGAAATGTTATTTTTTCGTCCGAAAATGCGGAGATAAGGAGAAGGGCACATATGATGTTTATGCACAACTTGGATGTGGAGGTTTATTATGCACAATACTACCAAATGGGAAGGACCAATAAGAGCGTTCAGGAAGATGACTTCTTTTTCCCAGGCTTAGACTCTTATGATGCCGAGCCCGGGGCGAGAACAAACATAAGAGGCCGATATTCTTGTCATTTTCATAGAGGCGGTGTTAATCCAGCGACAGATAGTCCGGCACATGTGGAAGGTTGTGTAGTGGAAGATGATCCAGGTTGGGCTTATGTGAGTCACTCCTCCTATGTTGATTTCGTGGATAATGTGTCGTATAATATTGTTGGAGGGGCTTTTCAAACAGAAGCCGGTGATGAGATTGGGTCCTTTATTCATAACATGGCGATAAGGACAGTAAACCCAGATTTTCCATTACTTTCAGATGAATTTTTTCCCGTCGATATTCGTGAAGACTCACAGGACTTTGCTTTTCAGGGTGATGGTTTCTGGTTTCATGGAGGAGGTGTCTCTGTGGAAGATAATGTCGCCTCGGGCAGCTCAGGGCATGGATTTATATATTGGGCAGAGGGACTCAGAGAGGCTAATCTCGGTGGGGAACTAGCAAACTTGAATCAGATGCATTTTAGAGTGTCCAACATTCCCAATGGAGAGCTACTGCCAGATTTGGATTTTATAGACATGTGGTGGCATCCTGTCTCCTCTTTTAAAGGGAATCAATCCTATTCTTCCACTAATGGTTTTGCGGCCTACTACATTCACGCTTCTCTTTTTGAAGATATTACCGAGCTAACCGCAGCATATTTGGCCACCGTCCATAGCACTTTTGAAAACTTAACGATATGGAATGTGAGAAACCTAGGGATTGAACTACAGAACTGTGAGCGCTTTACTTTCAAGAATCTAAAAATGATCAATGAGGGTAATGCAGAGGCTATTGGTATTAAAAGCTGGATCACAGTGGCGACCCGTTCTATCTGGGATAATGCAATAGTCAAGGGGTTCGGTCAAGGAATGATCGTGCCTATGGCAGGTAATATTACGATCTCAAATGGCATATGGAGTAATTTGCATGACTTCATCTTGCTCCCGCCACAACGAGATTCCCGTGCCTATGTAGATGATCGTGACGTTCGATTTGATGGTGTCGAGTTTGTTGCCTCTCCTTATTTTCCTACTAATCATATCATCAACTTCAAGATGGAAGGTAAGAAAACACTTGAGGGTGATTTGTTCATAGCCGAGCCAGAATATGCACATCGATATTTCTTAATACCTGATCGTATCGTTGTTAATAATTCTCAATTCAATGAGCAAAGATTGTATTATGATGAACAGGCTCCAGATTACATTCCAATAACGGAGCAGAATATTGATGCGGCAGAGGGTAGGTATAAATTCGATATTCTTCAAAAGACTAATCAACAGTTGTTCGATGGGTTTGGTATGTCCTTTGCTGGCGCTATTCTTCCCGAGGACGCGATCAATGCTGAAGGAGTTTCAGGTGGTAAAGTCAGCAGTATTGGATTGAAGACAAATATGAATTTTCCAGATTGTGGCTTTATCAACGAACATCAGGCAGAAGCGGATTTTTATGATGGCTTCAATTTTTATGACTGCTGGGAGTCTTCGAAAAAAGTTGGAGGAGTTACCGGTTACTTTGATCATGAGATTGGTGTAAGAGTGGATGTAAATGAAAAACCTGTCGAAATGCTTGGACTAAGTCAAAGCGAGTTTCAGTTCTCCATTTATCCCAATCCAGCATCTGATCTTATTTATATCCGAGGTGAAAAGAAGGACGCCTTTAGTCTCGAAATTAACAACATGCTTGGGCAAACAGAAATGATCATTGACCGATTAGCACCTGATATGCCTTTAGATATATCTCAACTAACCTCGGGATTATATCTTATCAGGATCAAGGCCTTAAATTCTAATCGTACGACAACCTTTAAGCTTGTTAAATCTTAAGTATGAATTTTACTCAAAGCCACTGTTAAAGCTAATATTTCAAATGAAATTTCACTCGATTCTATTAACCTGACGCTAGCGGCATTCTACTGGGCAATGCCTCCTAAACGATTTAATCTTATCATTTTCAAAATAGCACTATGAAAAACCTATTAATTTCCTTCCTAATTTTAATTTCCTTGGACGGTTATTCTCAAGATAATCAGTGGCCGGGCATCCCTCTTTTAAATGAGAGTGGTCTTGTTCTAATTGATCAGAATTCCTTTATTGGTGTTATCAGTGCGGCAACTATATCATTTGGATTGGCACAATTCGTATTTAAGGATAACGAGCACTTGAATTTTTACCAAGCAAGACTGGGAGTCTATGGTACGACCGGAGGAACGGTAATTATGGAGAATTTTGGCATTGAAAAAAGACTTGCCCCATGGTTTGGCTTAGGCTTAGAAGTCAATAACCAACAATGGATATATGAAGAGCAAAATGGTGCAGGTATGGGGTTCAATCTCTATTATCGGTGGTACTTATTTGGAAAGAAAAAACTCAGTCCCTTTCTTGAATATGGCTCAGGATTCTTCTTTGGATTTAGCGATTTCCCACCCAATGGGACGAATTTCACCTTTAACCTTACGACTCAATTGGGTGCGGAATATACATTTGAAAATAAAAATAAATTACGCCTAGGTTATGGTCACATTCACCAATCAAATAATGAACTATTAGACCCTAACCCTGGTGAAGATGGCAATGGATTTAATATCACCTATTTATGTTCTTGGAAAAATTGATCGACCAAAAAAATTAAATTATACCCACAAGTGGAGAATCAAACAAAGTATAAAATGCATTGGGCTTATGAAGATTAAGCTCTCCTCTAAAACTGCACAAAATCTATTTGGCACGTTTCGTGAAAGATGAAATTGGCAGGCAGCAAACGCAAAACTGTAAAGCAATTTGTCTTATATAAAGTCTCATGAGGAGACTATACCTTTCACTAACTCCCGTGCTTTTCACGACACCTATTTGTGTAATTATCTCATGGATTCCATGTGATTAGCTAAACGTTAAAATTATCTTTATCAAGAGCCTCTCGGCATATTAAAATCAAATTAACTAAAACTGAATGATGACTAAAAACACAAAAACGCTCGGTGGTTTATTATTAGTGGTATTACTATGTATTAATTGCAAGGATACGGAAAACCCCATTGTTGAACCTATGAATTCTGGTGATTATTATATTACGAATAATACCTCCGCTGTACTAATTATCTCTGCCATTGGTCTTTTTGGAACGGGGGAAGCTACATTATTGACAAATGAAATTGATCCAGGAGATAAAACCCAGATCTTTACTTTTACAGAAGGATCGGGAGGACATGTGATGCCATCAAACGCTTGGGAAGAGTTCTCTATATATTCTGGAATTAAAAGCGAAAACACGCTGGTTTATTCTGGAATCGCAGATGATGATTGGAAAGAAGAAAGTCTAAGTAGCGAAGGTCATTTGGTGTATAATCTTACCATTGAATAATCATGGGTTCGGCACTAAGCGTAGATTGAATCTACGCTTTCATATCATCTAAACCACACTCATCGGAGCATTTGCTCCGCATATTATATCCCGTATTCCCTCTTGAAATAGTCTCTTTTCGATCCGTGACGTATAGATCAGAAGTGAGATTCAATTCATGGAGATACTGTAACGCAGACCTTAGTAAATTGCCCTCCATTAGAAAAAATACTGACCAAGGTTGCAGACATTTATCCACTACTTTTTACATTTTGCCTTTCCATTCTTTATCGCTTTTGTCTTTTTTAGAAAAGATTGGAAAAAAGTATACTTCCTCTTGATCGCTACCATGTTGGTAGATGTAGACCATTTGATCGCCAATCCAATTTTCCAAGCCAATAGATGTAGCATTAATTTCCACCCGTTACACACCTATTATGCGATGGCGATATATGTTGGGTTACTTTTTTTTCGAAAGCCCTACAATATCATTGGCATAGGATTGCTCTTTCACATGCTCACTGATTTTATTGATTGCTTAATGATGTATGCTGATTGCAAAACATGTTTTAAAGATTCCCCAGCAATAGTCCTCTTGGAAGCAACTTCAAGGTTGATTAGCTTTTGACAATAAGGTTGGGAACGGCCTACATTATCGGCAATAAATATAAATTGTGCGTAAGCTAAGTACAATAGGAAAATATCTTTCAAATCAAAGCACATCAGTTCAAGAGCATGCAAGTAACCATGAACAAAAGCATATCATTCTATCTGTCCGTTATTGTTTTGATCATTTGGGTTGTCTACTCATGGATCAAAGGGCCAACGCAAACTGCGATAGATGCAAAGTTCACAACGATTGAAAATATCCCCGCTAAAATTCAGTATATCGTCAAGTCTTACCCTGGAGGATTGCTGCTAAGTGGAAATACTCACTACGAAAAGGGACTCAATAGCGTAAAACTAGAAGACATTCTTTTTAGCATGAATGGGGAGAGAGATCAGGAGGTTAGAAAATCCATTATTTCTTATTTCGCACCCTATATGACTAGCGTCACTGACACGTTTGATGTTTACAGTCTCGCTATCCAACAAGCTGTTGTTGATCAAATGCAACTTGACATACCACAGGATACGATTTTTGACGGTAAGAAGTACAAAGTAGAAAAGAACATTTGGCCGTCTAAAAAAATCGTGTTGAGCTATAACGATACAAGCTATTTAGCACTTTCTCTAAGTCAATTTCAAGGCATTAATAAAAGATATCAAGGTGCAGCACCACAAGATTTTGATCGATTCATGGAGGTCTCCAAAAGAGTGCATAAACTCTACAAAGGGAAATTAAAAGCCAAGATCCTATCGGCTGACACGGTCAAAAAACTCCCCTATATCTATGAAATAACAGATGAAATGGGCAAGACAGTGAGTAAGGATCAAGAGGCACTTGACAGACTAAAAACACACCTGTATGAAGACACTGAATTTATGATCTGGTACAAGCGGGATGGTTTTCTGACAAGCACTTTTTTCGTTTTACTTTTCATGACTTTCGCTTTCTTTAAGAAGCGATAAGACTGGTCGTTCATCAGTCGATGGTTTTCTGTGCTTTAAGAATGTCAAACCGAAGCGATGGTATTCCCCAGACCATTATAACATAACGCGTGAGATACAATATAACGCCACCAATTATAACCTTACTCTTTGTGGTTGATGGTTTTATTGGTTATTTTTCCTGCGTTGTTTGCGGTCATTGATCTGTTGGTAGTCGTTTGTACTTGGGTTTGTGATTGATAATCAGATAATTAGACAAAAAAATTAGTTAACAACACCATGGTGTTGTTAATCAGTTGTTGTGGACATGACTCAACTCAAATGACACGTTCAGAATTCTTACTAAAAAAATATTGTCCAACCATACTTGAGATAGTCAAAAAGTCGAAGACCAATTGGACTAAAATTGATAGTGATTTTGAAGAGTTACTTAAGGATATCAATATACCACAGCAAACAAACTTATTTGGACTCATGATCCTTGTAGAAAGGGAAAATCAGTTTGCTAAAGATTTTTTGCAATTCATAGACGACTTAGTGATCGAAACGCTAAAAATAGCAGAACAAAAGAAAAAATTCCGAGAAATTATCACTGGAAAAATTACTAACATCAAAGACTGGAACTATCTTAACCCGATCGGTGAATTAGCCCTATTAAGAAAGCTAACATTGAACGGATACAAGCTGAAAAACATAGAGGACAAACAAAAAATACCAACTTCCAGTCCCAAAGACTTTCTTTTTCAAGATACGAAAAAGAATGAAATTCTGATAGAAGTAGTCAATATCCACCTAGATGACAGTTACGCATCTCTTGATGAATTAAAGGATTTTCTTCATGCTAAAACTAGAGTGAAAATTGACAAAGAAACAGACGGACTCAAGGGGAATAACTTTGATTTCATATTTTACTTTCAACCAATTCTATGGAATTTTAACTTATCTGAATTAAATCCCTATTCCAATTACTTCAAAAATTTTGCAAGCACCTTTGGTCGTGATGTGAGCAAAAAATTTAAAACATTAGGGTTTTGCACATTTGGGAGAGATTCAAATGGGCAGTTTGTCTTCGGAGAAATAAGCTCATTTTACTCAAACTATGTCATTGATTAAAAAACACGGTTGCCTAACAAAATCTATGAATGGGATTTTATCAGTCAGGAAATAGTCGCGGGGATTGGAAATTCCGCCTTAAATAAATTAAAATTAAAGCGTGGCTATGAGCAACTGGAAAGATTAGTTCCTTTTACTCCCTACTAATCGCAGTGGACTTCTAAGTCTCCAATAGCAGGTTTTAGCTATCTATAAAAATCATAATTTCGACAGAAGAACAAAGGAGAAATCTCCTGAATCATATGGTTCTTTTTTATTGGGACTTCTACCTTCCCTGTGGTCAATGCGAAGTGACGTGCCCTGTGGATAGTGCTTTCAATAATTAAAAAAAACTGTTCACATAAAATCCGCCAATTAGATACAACAACTTTAAGGAGCGATCATTTCCTTGGTCAATTGATCCTCTACTTCATGATATTCCCAGTCAAGCTGAGAATGACGCTTCACAAAAAATAAAGGTAAACGAATAGAAGCAATCCTAAAATAAAGTGTCGCTTTTCACTCAGTACGTCATTCCAGTTTTTGAGGCACGAGCAAGACTGGAATCTCATTTTGTTATCTGGCGCTACTCTTTTAAGCTTCTATGGGCTTCTTACTACAAGGATCTTAATACGGGTTCGTGAGGACACGAGCTCAGGCAGTTGTTTCCTTGGTTAATTGATCCTATACTTGATGAGATTCCCAGTCAAGCTGAGAATGACGTTTTATGAAAAAGCAAGACCAAACGAATGGAAGAAATCTTAAAATAAAGTGTCGCTTTTCACTCAGTACGTCATTCCAGTTTGTGAGGCACCAGCAAGACTGGAATCTCATTTTGTGGCATGGTGCCACTCTTTCAGGCTTTTAGGGGCTTCTTACTACAAGGATCTTAATACGGGTTCGTGAGGACACGAACCAAGGCGGTTAGTGCCTATGTAGGGCAAGGAGAGATATTGGTGACACAAGCCATTGGGAAAAATTAGCTTGAAACCGATTGATTTACCGTTGTTTAACGCTCAAAAAACAGTAAATTGTTTAGATATCAATCAGATTGACTGACCTTAAAAATGAAACAACGATTTTACTTAGACACTTCGGTTTTCGGTGGAGTGTTTGATGAGGAATTTGATGAATTCAGTCTACAACTTTTCGAACGAATTAAGCTTGGGAAAATAATCTGTCTCTACTCGGAATTGACAGAGTCTGAATTGTTGAAAGCCCCTAAAAAGATAAGGATGTACTTTAAAGAACTGCCCAAAGAATGTATGGAAAAAGTAGAGATAACAGATGAAATTCTTGCTTTAGCAACCAAGTATATTAATGAAAAGGTAGTGGGAAAGACAAGTTTTGATGACTGTATCCACATCGCCACAGCAACTTATCATAAAGCGGATATTCTTGTAAGTTGGAACTTTAAGCATATAGTGAATGTCTATAGAATTAGGGGTTACAACGCAATTAATAACCGTTTAAATTACCCATCATTAGAGATACGTTCACCTAAAGAAATCGTGGATTATGAAGACTAAAAAAAATTCAACAAAAAAAGAGTTTGACACGGTACAAACTTTTCGTAAGATCAAGGAAAGTATATCACATGATTTAAATGGGCGAAATTTTGAAGAAATAAAAAAATATTTGAGAGAAAAAAGTAGGAAGCTGCAAGAGGAATAGAAACCTACACGCAACATCACATAAACCCAATCTAGCCCGCGTTTAACCTTTTAGCTGTAACGCCTTCTCTAACAAATAAACTTTTCTAATCACTTCCAAACCTCAAATGACAACTCTTGAGTATATAAATAATACGTCATTTCGACAGAATAACGAAGGGAAAATCCCCTGAATGATATGTTGTTTTTTTCTTAGGACTTCTACCTTCCCTACAGTCAGTGCACAGTGACGGGCACTGTGGATAGTGCTTTCAATAATTAAAAAAAACTGTTCACATAAAATCCGCCAATTAGACACAACTTTAAGGAGCGATTATTTCCTTGGTTAATTGATCCTCTACTTCATGAGATTCCCAGTCAAGCTAAGAATGACGTTTTATGAAAAATAGGTGTAAACTAATAGAAGTAGTTCTAAAATAAAGTGTCCACTACCAACAAACGAGCTCCGGCAGGGAAGTTATTTCTGTACAAGTTGGAGATTGCAAGTTCGAACAATAGTTTCCTATTAAAGAAACTATTGTCCTCGTCTTTGAGTTAAAATTTCAGGTTTGAAGAGACTTGAAGTCAGCTTTCTTGAAGAAGCAATGACATTTTTGGATCAAATAGATAAAAAGCAAAAGAAAAAATCATCTATAACATTAAGAAAGATCAGGTATCAAATGATAAAACGCTTTTCAAAAAGCTAAACAATGACATTTGGGAATTCCGAACGCTATTTAAGAAGACTTACTATCGCTTGTTTGCTTTCTGGGATAAAACTGGCAATTCCGAGACACTTGTTTTAACAACACATGGGCTTGTGAAAAAACAGGGAAAACCCCGAAGAGAGAAATCAAACACGCAGAACAGATTAGAAAAAAATATTTTGAAAGCAAATAGATATGGCAGCTTTAAAAACATACACCTTAGACGAAGTAACTGATAAGTATATCAGCAAAAGAGGAACAGATAAGAGGGAAGCTTTTGAATATGAATTAAAACTTGATCTTTTAGGAGAAGCCATCAAGAAAGCTCGAAAGGAACGAAATCTAACACAAGAGCAATTGGGAGCGCTAGTTGGTGTTAAAAAGGCGCAAATTTCCAAGCTTGAGAACAGTTTAACTGATGCAAGATTTGAAACAATTATCAAGGTCTTTAAAGCCTTAAATGCGAAAATAAACTTCAACGTTGAGCTTCTAAACGAGCACATCGAACTGGCTTAAAAGCTGCTAAAGTTTAGTCGAATAACCAAAATGCCGCATAAAAAAACTCAATGATAATGATTCATTGAGTTTTTTTATGGTTTTAGCTTGGCGTATGCGCTATTTGCAAAAGATATTTGAATAAGATACTTTTATAAATATTAACAAAAGCCAGGCCTACGTATTTGAGCTTGGCGTGGTAATGCTTTCAAAAAAAGGGAGACCATCAGAACCAAAAAAAACAATCATGAAGAAAAGGGATTTTACTTATCTATTACTTATTACAGCGCTACTATTAAATCTTGGTTGTACAGATAATGCCACTCCAAAGGAAGGAGATTGGGAGGGTTGTGTTATTGGAATGTATCCTGAAAATGGAAATGAAACTATTCCCAAGGCTGATGTACAGGAGATTAATGCCTTTGAAGAGATCATAGATTGTAAAATTGGTTCAGTCGTTTGGTTTCCAACCTGGGATGATGAATTTCCCACCAAAAGCTGTGAAACACTTTACAAAAGAGGTATCATACCTCACCTCACGTGGGAATTGTTTTGGCCGTCGATAAATCCGAATAATGCTGGACCTACTGGACCTACTGGTTATGAGGGCTTCAATGATGTGCTGAATGGCAAATATGATGATTATATAGATCGCTTTGCCATGGACGCTAAAGCATTTAACCAAAAAGTGTTGATGCGTTTTTTGCATGAGTTTAATGGCAATTGGTATGTTTGGAGTGGTAATAAAAACGGACAGGCCAATGGTGGACCACAAAAAGTAGTTGAAGTATGGAGATATGTTGTCGACAGGTTTAAGAAAGTTGGTGCGGATAATGTGAAATGGTTGTGGGTTCCTCATGGTCCCTCCACAGATTTATCAACAGCGTCGTGGAATGATGTTTCGGAATATTGGCCAGGTGATGCCTATGTTGATTGGATTGGATTAGATGGCTACAATTTTTATCCAAAGGATCCATGGGGCGGTGTTCGTCCACTCCGTGATTTTGATAATTGTTTTAGAGCGTTATATGAGGCTAGCTCGGTACTTGGTGACCAACCTATGATGATCGCCGAATTTGGCACTGGTGAATTTCAGTCAGATAATTTCGATAAGGCTTCATGGGTTACTGATGCATTCAAGAAAATAAAAACGGAATACCCAAGGATTAAAATTTTCACTTGGTTTAACATTAATAAGGAACTTGATTGGCGCGTAAATTCATCACCTGAGTCACTTGACGCTTTTCGAAAGGCAATGAAAGATCCCTATTATATTGGTAGCCCACTTAAGCAATAAATATGATTCCGGTTGGGAGTTATGTTTAGGATCTTCCCTTGCGCGGAAATTACTTCCGCGCTCCTAATCGGTTTAAAAAAGTCTAAATCCCCTATAGCAAGCCAGCGCACATTTAGCCTTTTTGGCGCAACGCGTGACAACACCGCCTCTATTTACACTGACTTCCACCATCACTCCCAAATCTCCAATGGCATGTTTTAACTTTCTATAGAAAACGTCATTTCGACAGAGGAACGAGGGAGAATTCTACTAAATCATATGGTACTTTTTTCTTGGGACTTCTACCTACCCTACAGTCAGTGCGAAATGCCGTGCGCTGTGGATGGAGATTAGGTGATTATTACTTAGAAACTTCATTTCGACAAAACTTTAAGGAGCGATAATTTCCTTAGTTAATTGATTCTCTACTTGATGAGATTCCCAGTCAAGCTGAGAATGACGTACTACAAAAAATAAGGGTATACGCTAAAAGCAATCCTGAAATAAAGTGTCGCTTTTCACTCAGTACGTCATTCCAGTTTGTGAGGCACGAGCAAGACTGGAATCTCATTTTGTTGTCTGGTGCTACTCTTTGAGGCTTTTAGCGCTTCTTGCCACAAGGATCTTAATACGGGTTCGTGAAGACACGAACAAAGGCAGTAGGATTGTTGAGGACAGGTTTGTAGCACATGGAACATGGCTTCCGGCAGAGCTGACTTCTACTTATCCGCTTTGTTTTCCCCTCCAAACAAGTCTATAATATTGAAGGTGACGTTGAGGCTTAAGATAAGGTTGAGAGCACTGTAGTAGCTAATTCTGCTATTGCCCAGCTTTTGACTTATCGTAAACTGTCCGCGTAGCTTTACCCATTTGTACCCTACTCCTCCGGTTATGGCTGGTTCTACAAAAAAGAAGTCACGTTTACCTACATCACGAAAGTCATAATGCCTTTCACGGTTTGGATAAATTTGCTGGCTTATATCCAATTTATGATTCACTCTGCTAAAGCGAGCTGAAAGCGCCAAATCAAAAAAATCATGAGAGATCCCAAGTGGAGGCAACACAGACTGACGGCTGATTCCCAAGCTATAGTCGGTATTAGTTCTGTCCAATTCACCAAAACCATAACCGAAATTTATTGATGGGTAAAAAAGATCCTTCATCTGAGTAAATACAACTACTTCATGTTCCCATAAGTAGTCGTCTATTTCTCCAAGAGATCCATCAAACGTTTTGAAGTCAGAAACTATGGCAACATGATCTGACACGGCATAGCCAGCACTGTAAGTGATAAATCCCTCTCGATCAAATGGTGCATAGCTCAAGTAAGCATCTCCCTTCTTCTTAAACCGCATCACATTTTGTTGGGTAGGATAGTGGTAGTAAGAGGTACAGCCCTCAAGCAGAAAAAGAGCAGGTAAAACAATAATGAAAAGGAAGACTCTAAACAGTTTCACAATGAGGTAGATTTTAATGGAATCTAAAAACAAAGTAAAGATAAAATAATTCTAATACAACGAATAACGTTGTTTGCTTAAGTATTCCCCTCCCAAGCTCCCATCTAACCCTTTTGGCGTAATGCGTGACACAACATAGTATCTAATACACTGACTTTTCTAAAGACATCTAAGTCTCCGATGATAAGTTTTTACTGTCTCTAAAAAACATCATTTCAACAGAGAAACGAGGGAGAAATTCCCTGATTATGTAGTGCTTTTTTCTGGGAACTTCTCCATTCTCTGCGGTCAATGCGAAGTGGATAGTACTTTCCAAAATTGAAAAAACACTGTTCACATAGTAACCAACAATTAAATACAACTTTAAGGAGTGATCATTTCCTTAGTTAATTGATCATCTACTTGATGAGATTCCCAGTCAAGCTGAGAATGACGTGCTACAAAAAATAAGGGTAAACGTATAAGAGCAATCCTGAAATAAAGTGTTGCTTTTCACTCAGTACGTCATTCCAGTTTGTGAGGCACGAGCCAAGACTGGAATCTTATTTTATTGTCTGGTGCCACTCTTTGAGGCTTTTAGGCGCTTCTTGCCACAAGGATCTTAATATGGGTTCGTGAGGACACGAACCAAGGCAGTTGACTTCAAAGTCAAGCTAGCTGGTTCCGGAGAATTCTCCCTTCCCTGTCAGTGCGGAGTGACGCGCGCTGTAGATAGTACTTTCAATAGTTAAAAAAACACTGTTCACATAGTAATCGCCAATTCGATACAGCTTTAAAGAGCGATAGTTTCCTTGATTAATTGATCCTCTACTTGATGAGATTCCCAGTCAAGCTGAGAATGACGTACTACAAAAAATAAGGGTAAACAGATAAGAGCAATCCTGAAATAAAGTGTTGCTTTTCACTCAGTACGTCATTCCAGTTTGTGAGGCACGAGCCAAGACTGGAATCTCATTTTGTTGTCTGGTGCTACTCTTTGAGGCTTTTAGGCGCTTCTTGCCACAAGGATCTTAATATGGGTTCGTGATGACACGAAGTAAGGCAGTATCCTCTACTTGATGAGATTCCCAGTCAAGCTGAGAATGACGTTTTATGAAAAATAGATATATACGAATAGAAGTAGTTCTAAAATAAAGTGTTGCTTTTCACTCAGTACGTCATTCCCGTTTTTGAAGCACGAGCAAGACTGGAATCTCATTTTGTTATCTGGTGCTACTCTTTGAGGCTTTTAGGCGCTTCTTGCCACAAGGAGTGTTGACTATTTAATAAAAAGATGCTCTTTGGTAGACTCAGATTTTCATTTACACAACAAATACAAGGGAAGAGTAAAAATGGAATAACCTACCTACACTATAAAATCCAATTGAGCCAATTATGATTTCTTGAAGTGCACGATTCTTGACAAACCCATAAAATTGATTGGCTCTACTTTTTGAATATTAAGATTGAGGTCAGTAATAAACTCTTGGTAGGAGAACGATGACCTAAAGCCAATAAATGGCGCATATTTCTTAAGCAATCTTTCACTGAGTGTGAGGCTACTGCCGTCATAATTACTAAAATGGTTAACAATATAGATATCCCCATTAGACCGGCAGACTCTCATGGCTTCCTTTAATAATATGTTTGGGTTTGGTGTAACGGAATATACGTACATGATCACCACTTTATCGAATGATTCGTCAGCCATATCGAGAGACTCGGCATTCAGCGTTTTAAGTATTGTTTGCTTGTGATTGTACTTTTTTACACGCTTCTGTGCTTTCTCCAACATTTTGGGTGACAAATCAATACCTGTTATTCTTTGATTAGGATCATAATAACGTAGCGAAATACCCGTCCCGATTCCAATTTCTAAAATATTATCAGCGGGCCTAGTATTCATCATCTTGATAACTCTTTTTCTTCCTTGATTAAGGTTAGCACCGAAAATTATGTCGTATACATAAGCGTATAAATTATAAGTTCTCGAGACCTGCTCTTTAGATATCTTCACGGATTCATTTTTAGAGGTGACCATTTTTTATATTTTTTATAATAAGGGAAAGTATGATGAGAAATCAACGAAAATCAAATTGAGGGACCGGACTAAAGCATTTGGCTACTCCTCATCCGACAACTTTATAGTGCTCCGGTTGATCAAGTGATTCCGATGGTTTCTTTCCAAACCTATCCACATATAATTGTGAAAAGTAGCTCACCTTATCCATTCCAACGCTGTAGGATGCCTCCGCTACTGATGTCACGCGCTTCGATTCTAGCAACTCCTTAGCTCTATGAAGTTTTACTTCACGAATAAAGAGTAGCGGTGTAAATCCAGTCAAACTTTTGATCCTTCTTCTTAAGGATCGCTCACTCACTGCTCCCGCAGAAGCTAAAAAAGATACCGTTAACAGGCTATCTTTCACATGTTTTTCAATTACCGATTTAATATTATTTAAGAATTTTGAATCCTCATTAATTGTTAATTCAGTGTCGACGGCTGTTGTATCATTCAATTCTAAATATCTCAGAATCCTATTGGCCATAATATTTTTTGCTCTGACCTGAAGCTCTGCGTGACTAAATGGTTTTGTCAGATAATCATCAACACCCATGGTCAATGCAAAAATCTTATCCTCCTCGGCTGCTCTTGCCGTTAGCATAATGATAGAAATTTTTCTAAATCGCTCATCCTTCTTAATGCTTTTTAACAGCTCAAAGCCATCCATCTTAGGCATCATCACATCCGAAATAATCAAATCGATTTGTTCATTTTCCAAAATACTTAAAGCTTCAACTCCATTCTTAGCATAAAACGTCTGAAAAAACGGACTAATTATTTGAGAGATAAACGCACGCATTTCATCATGATCCTCGGTGATTAGTAGCTTAGGTTGGTCTATTTTAAATACATCAACATATTTCTTAATGGTCTTTTCCAAGCTTTGACTAATAATTCCAAGGTCAGCGGGTACTTCCTGAGCGGGTATAAAATCGGCAATAATGATCTTTGTCTGAAATGTAAACACAAACTCACTCCCCTGATTATCCATAGAGTTAACGTACAGCTTACCTTCTTGGAGCTTTGCAAGCTCCATAGCCAACGCTAATCCAATACCAGTCCCTCCTACAGCCTTAGACTCAGGCCGCTCTGATTGGTAAAATCTATCAAAAATTCTTTCCTTATCATCATCATGAATTCCAGGCCCAGTATCTCGAACCTTAATGATCAGTTCACCATTTATCCCAACAACCACCAATTCAATTTTACCTTCGTCTGGGGTGTATTTAAAAGCATTAGACAACAGATTATTGACCACTTTCCCGCATTTAGCTTCGTCTATTAGTAATGTCACCTCCTTATCATACTGATAATCAAATGAGTATTCAATTTTTCTTAATTTGGCCTCTGAGTCGTATGTATTAAAAAGGTCCTCTAAAAAGAAATAAAACAATACTGGGTTTTCTACTAGCTTCATCTCGGCCGCTTCTAGCTTAGTGAGATCTAAGATTTCATTGACAAGTTTGATAAGATTAGCGCCATTATTATGCACTACCTGTATGCTCTCTTTCAATTCATCGTTCATGCCACCGTACTGGCCATTCAACATGGCCTGTACTGGGCCGTTAATAAGCGTGATTGGAGTCCTGAGTTCATGGGAAATATTCGCAAAAAATCTAGACTTTACTTTATCCAGTTCCAAAAGTTTTTTGGCCTGCTTTTCAATACTCATCTTTTGCTCTGAAATTTCTAAAGTCCGCTCCTTAATCACTTCTTGTAAAACGACCTTGTCTTTCTCCAACCTTCTTGAGTTAATTTTGAGCAACAACCAAATGAGAAGAACGAAAAGCACCAAGTAACCGAAATAGGCCATTTTTGTAAAATACCATGGGGGTAGCACTGTGAAATCAAAAGAAACCGGTTGACTAATTTTGTTATATACGTTCCTTGATCTTGCCAGAAAGGAATAATTCCCATGTGGCAAGTTGGTATATTCCTTCTCATTATCCGTTGACCAATCTGACCACTTCCCTTCAAAACCATTGAGCTGATAGCTAAACACTGTCTTGCTGCTCTCATCATAAAAGGTGGAGGCAAATTTAAACTTCAGCGCATTTTCTGAATAGGCAAGATTGATCGTTCTTGGTATTCCTGCACCTCCAAATAAGAGTGAGTCTCCATTCGTGGAAGCGTGTACGGAGGAAATAATTGTTTTGAAAGAATTAGATTTAAATACGATCGATGGATCATAATGCAGCATTCCCTTGTTAGTAGCTATGAACATATTATTGCTATCCAAAGGATATACATATTCATTGTTTATTGTTCGCGTTTTAACAAATGGATCCGATATCAACTCAAAATTACGTTCGCTATTTACCTTGATATAGCTACGCCCTATTATACCCCCGGCATGATAAATGTCTCCATTTGGCATCTCTCTAAATCGAAAAACCCCATTGCTCCCAATTAATTCTTCAAATTCGGAATCCATGTGGAATTTCTTCTCCAATTCATTATACCTGAAAACGCCCTTTCCTGAGGCGAAAATGGGCGCATTTTTGTAAGGAAAAACACGAATACCGACCTCTTTGGGCAAACCTTCTTTTACGCCATACTTTTTCACTGAAAGGAAAGAATCAAAGTTTTGACTGAAATAATAAGAGAAAACCCCCTTATCTGAGTCAGTGAGCCAGAACTTTTCATCTGTGGCTTTATAGATAAAATCAGCATAGCCTTCAAAACCATTGATGGCCTTTTGCTTAACCCAATTGTCTCCTTTCTTCTTGAATAAATAGTGTTTTTCATCAGGAAGACCTATTGCAACCATAGACAATTGGTCAAGACCGTAGACAAAGGAATATTTATCAGGGTCTATTGTTACATATTTATCCTCTGTTATTTTTAATAAACCATTGGTCGTCCCACAAAACAATTCGTTTCCAATAGTTTCGAATGACCAGGAGGATGAGTTAAAGTTACCAAGGCGATAAAAATAGGTTTTACTATCTGCGCTCTGCCAAGGAGTGCCATCACTCTTGTAGAAAAGACCGCTATTGGTGGCCAAGTAAAGTAGGCCATTGTGGTGTTTGATTTTATGTGTACTACCCTCAAATCCGCTATCAAAACCAATAGTAGATATTGGTGATTGCAAGAAAACGTGACTTATACCATAGTTCGTCCCAAGCCAGAGCGACCCATCCTCATCCAGATACTGAAAATGAATCTTGTTCGATTCTAACCCAGTAATTTCATCAAGTTTCTTGACCAAGTTTCCTTCACGGTCTATGATGAAGAGTCCATTCTGTCTGGTTGCAATTGAAGTGTATCGCCCTCCAATATCCATTAGGCTGTTTATACCTGTTGCTATCAGGTCCTTATTGATACCCACATCAAATGAATTAGCCTTTTTGAAATCATATCTCAAAAATCCTTTACTAGAAGATAGGAGCAGTAGTTCGTTTTCAAGATAAGGCGACATAAAACTTACACCATGGGCTTTGATATAATCATTATCAGGAAGCACGGTTAATTGATCATTCTCGAATTGATATAACCCCCTATTTTTACCTGCCAGCAACAATCTCCCACCTATTGTCTTCATGGATACAAAACCTCTGGAATCAGGAATTAATGCTACCTGCTTACTTTCAAGATTTAAGCTGTAAACTCCATCACGACTTAGAAAAAGCAATTGATCTTCAAAAAATTCCATACATTTAATACGACCAACTTTCTGTACTTCCTCAGCAATTCCATCATGTAAGCGACGAGGAAAATAGGAGTTTGTACTGTCGATATCCAAGTACCCAAATCCATTGTGCTCACCATAGTAAATCGTGTTTTTAGGACCTAAAAAAATCTTCCTAAAAGGGGTCTTGTCTGGATTTTTTATCGTTCGCCAATTGATGCCATCAAAGCTCAATAAAGCCCCAGTAACAGCAAAGTACATTACGCCTAATGAGTCTTTGGTAATCGCCCATACTTGGTGATGACCATTGTAATCTTCTGGCATATAATTCTCAATAAAAGGCGTCCCAATTTCTTTTATGTGGTGCTCAGATTGCCCCGTTACAATATTTGCAGATCCGATAAAACAGGACAGTAATACGAGCCGTACAAATGATTTCATGTAGATTTAGTTGTTATGTAGAATGGATATTCAAACAAGGTGAAGGTCATTACTAAAATGACAGAATATTCTTGAAATACCAATAAGCCACTAGCTGTCGTTGAAAACGGATTACATTTATTTCGTTAAATAATGTATGCCTCTATGATATTTATCACTGAGAAAAAGAACAAAACTGATCAAACTCAATATTAAGATAAAATATAATTGCGAGACATATTAGTGTCTTGTTTTGTTTTTATTCAACCTCAATGAATAACCAATTTGTTCTAGCGGATCAATTTCAAAAACTCGGATTAAACCCAACGATCAATCACAATCCCTTCACTTATATATTTTATTTTTGAGCTACAATAAAATCCATATACGTCCTTGATCTCTAAAAATATTTCCTTCAGATCGTATTTTCAGTTTCTTCCAATTATGTGGCTGTTAATGGCTGCCCAAAACGCAGTATTCTTGGTCAAGCTCTACTATAGCCAATGGAATCTAGAACTTATTGGTCACCTCATTTTGACTAATTTATTATTACTCTTTCTGGTTGAATTGCTGCACGCAATATTTGCATTCGCAAAGTTTGCTGGCGTTATATTGAATGTGCTATTACTGATCGCTTACAGTCTTCTTTTCGGGTATCATTTGTACACAGGATCTCCTCTTGACTACCTCTTATTGGCAGAAAGTGTAGACAATTTAAAATATGGTGAAACCATGGAAATGGCCGTTGATTTTAGTTGGTTATTGGTGCTTAGAATAAGTCTTATTCTCCTATTCCTCTTTGCTCTTGAAAAGATTATTCATCCCTTTAGCACTACTATTACGTCAGAAAGAATTCGAAAGGGTGCGCTCTCAGCTATTGCTTGTCTCCTGCTCCTTTTCAGCCCATTCCAACAAGGTGAAGAACTAAGCACGTTTATTGGGTCCGCTATTTCCTATGAGTTCAGAGGCCATTTCAAAGATTACGAATTACCAGAAAATACACCAGAATTTCCTTATTTGAACACACAAAATGCAACTGCGGAACCTGAAAGAGATTCGCTTCCAAATATCTTCTTAATTCTACTTGAATCATGCAATTCCAGTTTTTTAGAAAGTAAAAGTGAGCAGGGCTTGGAGTATATGCCCTTTATGAATTCCTTAATCAAAAAGGGTGTTTATGTAGAGAACTTCTACAGTAATTCAATATTCACAGGGAAAGGACATTTTTCTATTTTGACTGGTGTTTTCCCGAGTATAGGAAATAGTGTCTTTTCACATTACCCGGACCTCCACACACAATCTCTACCAGAAATCCTAAACGAGACAGGCTACCGGAGTACCTTTTTTCATGGATACCACGATTTGACATATGGAGGAGCTCTGCCTTATTACAAATCGATGAATTTTGATTTGATCAAGCAAATGGATGAAGAATTTATTACGCCAGAAGACAAGCCATATATCTGGGGTTGGGGATTACAAGACGATAAATTTTTTATTAAATATTTCAATTACCTAGATAAAGACGTTGAAGTAAACCGTGCTGAAAACGGCACTCAAAAACCCTATTTTTCAGTTCTAGGAACCATGTCTCATCATTTTGATTTTAAAAGTTATCCAAAAGACCAAGCCTTTATATACCCTAATCCTAAAAGTGAAAGAGAATATTTTGCAAATTCTATACACTTAGAAGACTTGTACTTACGCACATTTTTCGAGGAGTTGGAAAAGAGAGAATACCTGAAGGATAATATTGTTATTCTTGTAGGAGACCATGGATTTCCAAGCGAAGGGCTAGGCATTCAGTACAATGGAAATTTGATTTACTCTGGATATAACGAAAATAGATTCAGAACCCCTTTGCTCATTTTACATAAGGGAAAGCTGAAACCACAAAGGATTAAAGATGCGTTTTCTCAAATTGATATTGGTCCTACGGTGCTTGACATGCTCAACTTAAAAGCTTTAAATTCCTTCACCGGAAAATCCATTTTTAATCCCAATCAAATCAAAAATACCGTCCATCTGGTACAACCTTATGATGGACTTTATCTAGCAAGTATTCGATATCCATACAAGTACATTTATCAAGAGCACACTGGAAATGAGTTTTTATTTAAACTAGACATTGATCCTAAAGAATCAGACAACCTGATAATTAAAATGTCTCAGAAAGAGGAATTATTGGTTGACGAGCTGCGCCTTGAAACTGAAAAAATCTATTTCAATCAGAAATTGATAGAACAAAATAGAATCTGGCCAGAGTGAGGGAAATCATTGGCGTCAAAATAGCCTTTAGGTTTGATCTAAGACAAAATAACGCATATCTAGGTCATTCCACTTTTCAATAATGTAGTATAACCCGTCACTTTCTCTTTGGTACATTTCATACGTGATAGTGAAATTTCGATTTTCAGTATTGAAAATCGTGTTGGCAAATTTTCCTTTTTCAAGTAAGGTATAAGACCCTAGAGCTTCAGTAGGTTCAGCATTGGGCAGCCTATTAGAATACTTTACAGTACTATCCTGCATAAATTCTAATTTTTCGTAGTACGTCGGATTTCCACAGCTATAAACCCATTTAGAATTAATGAACGAAGGTTCCTCAATAATTCTCTTGTGCTGCTTTTTTACAAAATAGCGAACGTCACCTTCGTCCCATTCTTCAGCAAAGTAATAGTTATCTCTTTCGGGAATTTTAAAAATAGAAAAATCTATTGCTAGATTCCTTTCCCCTCTGTAATACCTAATTCCCAAAAGAGAATCTCCTTGTGTGCGATAAATACCCATGGCAGTGACTATTTTTCCATTGACATCTTTGCTGATATACTGACATATAGAATCTTCGTAGAAAATAACTTTCTGAAAAATATTAGGGTTACCACAACTGTACTCCCATTCACTCCCTTGTATTTGAACAGTATTGGTTGGTCTTTTCGTCTCATTTGAACCCTCAAAATCCCAAAATGTGGCCCAGAATCCAATACCAACCAAGATCAAAAGCACAATATATTTAGCTTGTTTCACCAATTTTTAATTGTTACAATTTTTCTAATAAGACCTTAAGTATTTTAGCATCAGCTGGTTTCGCTATGATGGTCCCATTGCTATCCACTAGATAATAACTCGGCGTTTTACTTATCTTGAATTGAGAGACATATTCAGCGTCCCATCCCTTTAAATCAGAATAATGCGCCCAAGGAAGCCCTTCTCGTTCAATAGCGTTTTGCCATTGCTGATAGTCCGTATCTAAAGACAATGCAAGAATATCAACAGTATCATGAAAATCCACGTCCAGCTGCTTCAGCACAGGTAACTGATCATGACAAAATTGACATTGAGAAGACCAAAAGAATAACACGGTGTACTTGGCTTCACATATCGCATTCAGCAGCGTCATTTCATCAGACAGACGCACGTCAGGTGCTGTTTTTCCGACTAACAACTTTTCGTATTCTGAAATACTCGATGTAAGATGGTCTGAAATATTTTCATCAAAACACCCATCAGCCAGTACATAGTCATTTATGATGTATTCGTAAACCACATCTGGTCCAATCTCTTCAAATAATTGTAATAAAAAATTCAAATTAAAATTGAATACTTGTTGGTTAGCTTTTGATTTTTCCAACACCAAATCAATGGAATTCTTAAAACCAGTTTCGTCATAGTCGGTATAATGCTGGAAGTATTGAAGAACCTTCGACGGAAATAGACTACTTCTCACTAAGCTGGGATCACCGAAATTTATATTATCAAAAAAATGTGTTTTTTCTTGCGCCTTACTAGCGTACCCAGTCCTTTGAAAAGATTTGATCACCTTGGAAAAGTACGATTCGGGAAAACTGGTCAAAAGACCATCCTTAAAATCGTCTTTTTCATCTGCCAAAGCCTTGACAATAGTATTGCTCTCTGGACTAGATTCAAAAGACTTAATTCTTGCCTGCGTGTCTCGGCTAAAATACTTAAAAGACCATAGCAACTTATTTTCAAGCGAAGCGCTTATGATCACGCTATCCTTTAATCTGTCAGTTGCAAAAACAAGTTCAACAAGTTCCTCCTTCGGGTTTAATATAATTTGAATTTCATTATTCGTAAAACCTAAGAGGTAATAGCCCAACGAATATTGGTGCTTTTTAAATTCAAAACTCCCTATTGAGCTGATTTTCGTTGAGTCTAAAACGTAATGGTCATTACCTAAAACCTCTTTAACCCAACTTGAAAACGGAACTAGCCAATATATTGTAATACAGATAGTTACGTAAGTTATTTTTACAATTGGGTCACAACTTTTGATTTCCTCACATAAGGTCTGTCTTTAAAGTTGAGCGCATC
>Ga0208646_1000545_pt1 | contig 23299 bp, 23 predicted proteins | sample AntAceMetag02UK8_FD_184762 | JGI IMG/M metagenome (GOLD analysis project Ga0208646, IMG submission 184762) | Saline lake microbial communities from Ace Lake, Antarctica - Antarctic Ace Lake Metagenome 02UK8 (SPAdes) (version 2) | ecosystem: Environmental > Aquatic > Non-marine Saline and... | reverse complement strand
CAAATGAGGAAGCTATAGGTTTAATTGTAAATGGCTTTTGCAAGGAAGTTTTACAACACCTTCCTATGGAATTTGCAGTAGAAGCTCAAAAGTTAGTAAGTATAAGTTTAGAAGGTAGTGTTGGGTAATGTTAAATATAAATAATTTAAAAGCATCTATTGGCGATAAAGATATCCTAAAAGGTGTATCTCTTAGTATAAATAAAGGAGAAGTACATGCTTTGATGGGCCCTAATGGATCCGGCAAAAGCACTTTGTCTTATGTGCTTTCAGGAAAGGATAAGTATGAAGTTAATGAAGGGACTGTTGACTTTAAGGGTAAAAATTTACTTAATATGAATGTAGAAGAGAGAGCGAACAATGGATTGTTTTTGGCTTTTCAATATCCTATGGAAATACCAGGCGTTCAAACTTCTTTTTTTTTAAGAACCGCGATTAATGCAAAAAGAAAATTTAATAATCTTCCAGAATTAGACGCCCTTGAATTTGCTAAATTATTAAAGTTAAAAGCTCAAGAGTTGAATATAAATCCAGATATGTTGAAAAGGGATTTAAATGTTGATTATTCTGGTGGAGAAAAGAAAAAACAAGAAATTCTTCAACTCTCTATGCTTAATCCAGATTTAGCTATTCTTGATGAAACAGATTCTGGGTTAGATATTGACGCATTAAGAATTGTGTCTGAAGGAGTTAACAAAGCTAGAAATAAAGAAAATTCATTTTTAGTGATCACCCATTACCAAAGACTATTAAATTATATTAAGCCTGATTTTGTGCATATTATCGCTGATGGAAAAATAGTTAAATCTGGTGACTATTCATTAGCTCTTGAGTTAGAAGATCAAGGATATGAAAAAATGGCTAAAGTATAATGAATGTTGATAAATTTATTGAAAATATAAAAAATAAAGAAATTAATACTTATTTTCAAAAAAATTTACTCGCAGTTAATCCATTTAAAAGTCATAAAATTGAAAATTATAAATATTCCCAATTAAATAAAATTGATTTTAATAAAAGTCATAATTATATTCATGAATTAAATTTAAATACCAAAGACAACTTCTTAGATGACTTCCAGAAAAGTAAAGTTAGAGAGGGTATCTCTTCTGATCACATAAGTTGGAATTTTAATGGTCCTGATAGTGCTATTAGATTATCTGGCTTAATTGAAGATCCATTTAACCATATTTTTAATTTAGACAATATTAATAATGATATTTGCATAATAGATCTTTCCTTATATGAAGAAATTAATTTTGTATTTAATTATACAAAAAACAAAAAAATTTCAATAGTCATTATAGATTCAAATTACAATATTCATAAAAGTCCAAAGTGTTTTAAATTTAATGTTTACGAAAAATCAAACATTGAAATTTTGCAAATGAGCTATAATAAAAATACAAGTTTAATTTTTTATGAATTTAATCAGTTTAATTCGTCGGTTGTTAATTTAACTGTACTACAAGCAAATAATATCCATTTAAGAAATGAATATTATTTTAATTTAGGGTCAGATTGTATTTGTAGAATTTCAGGAGCTAATTTTTCTAATCTAGGTATAAATGATAATTATTCTTTTATTCAACATAGTAAGCCAAATTCTTCAAGTAGAGAGATTTTTAAATCTATAGTTGATCATGGTGCTATAACTAATTTTCAAGGTAAAATTTATGTTAATAAAATCGCTCAAAAAACTGACGGTTATCAAATGAGTAGATCTTTATTGTTAGACGATATATCTAAATCAAATAATAAACCTGAACTTGAAATATATGCTGATGACGTGAAATGTAGTCATGGTTCAACCGTGAGTAATATTAATGAAGATCAGCTATACTACTTCAATTCTAGGGGCATAAGCTCTGAATTAGCTGCTAAAATTCTTAAAAAAGCCTTTATTCAAGAAGTTTTAGACTCTATTGAAAACATATCCCTTAAGGAATTATCTGATAAAATGATAAATGAATTTTTATAATGAGTAATATCTTTAAAGCAGATTTCCCTATTCTACAAAAAAGAATAAGAAATAATGTTATCACTTATCTTGATACCGCTTCTTCTTCTCAAAAACCAACTGCCGTAATAGATTCCATAAGTAATTTTTATTTAAACTCCTATGAAAATGTTCATAGGGGGATGAACTCTCTAAGTATAGATGCTACTGAAATTTATGAATCTACTAGAGAGAAAGTAAGATCTTTTATTAATGCCAAATCTACAAATGAAATAATTTTTACAAAAAATGCAACAGAAGGTACGAATATTATTGCAAATGCCTTATTCTCTTTCCTGGAAGATGGCGATGAAATTATAACAACTGAACTTGAGCATCATTCAAATTTTATTCCTTGGATGTCTTTAGCTAAAAAAAAAAATTTAACTTTTAAAGTCGTTCCTATTTTATCTAATGGGACAATTAGAGAAGAAGATATTATAAATGCTATATCTGAATCTACTAAGCTTGTTGCTATTTCACATATGTCAAATGTAACGGGTCAGATGATAGATGTGAAAAAAATTAAAGCATCTGTTAAAAAAGATATTTTATTTTTTATTGATGGCTGTCAATCTATAGCTCATAGGAGTGTGGATGTTCAGGATTTAGATTGTGATTTTTTTGTTTTTTCATCTCATAAACTATATGGCCCATCTGGAGTAGGGGTCCTTTACGGTAAAGAAGGTCTTTTGAATTCTCTTCCTACAGTGATATTTGGAGGAGGTATGATCAATCAAGTCGAATTAGATAGCTTTACTCCAGCTATTCTTCCAAATAAGTTTGAGGCAGGAACTCCACCAATTGAAGCTACGGCCGGTCTTTCTGCTGCATTAGATTATTTAATAGAAAATAAATTTGAAAACTATTTTGATGAAGAGATTAAATTGCGTGAATCTTTAATTAATGAATTAAAAAATCTTGGCAATATAGATATTTATGGTGTATCGGATGATATTCATGCCTCTTCAATTGTTTCCTTCAATGTTCAAGGTAAAAATTATAATGATATCGCTACTTTCTTAGATCAATATGGAGTAATGATTAGAAGTGGACATCATTGCTGCCAGCCCTTTATGAAAAAACTAAAAATACCTGGTACTTGTAGGGTTTCATTTGGAATTTATAATTCTCAAGAAGATATATCTCTATTTATAGATGCTCTTAATAAAACCAATAAATTACTTTCATGAATGACAATAAAACCTTAGCTGATTTTTTACCAAAACTTAATACTGAAGGAGAGTTAATTTTAGGCGATCTTAAAGATTCAGCTCTTAAACCAATTACAAAACAAGACGTTATAGATAAAATTTTACTTATTGATGATCCTGAATTGGGCATTAATATTTATGATCTAGGTTTAATTTATGAACTTAATATAGAAAACAATAATATTGAGGTATTAATGACCTTAACAACCGTTAATTGTCCCGTAGCTGATACAATGCCCAATGATATTGCTAAAAAAATAGCAACCATTGATGATTGTGGTCAAATTAAGGTCAAATTAACATTTGATCCTCCCTGGATTAAAGATATGATGAGTGACGATGCTAAATTAGCTCTAGGATTTTGATATGACACAATTATTTTCATTAACAGACACAGCTGTATTAAAAATTAAAAATATGCTTGCTGACCAAAAAGATAAAATGGGATTAAGAATTGGTCTTAATACAAGAGGTTGTGCAGGATTAAGCTATACAATGGATTACGCAACTTCAGATAATATTAATGAATGTGAAAAATTAGAAAATTATGAAGTTCCTCTTTTTATCGATAATAAAGCCGTAATGTATATTATTGGAACACAAATGGATTTTGTTAAAGAAGAATTTGGCGAAAGGTTTGTTTTTAATAATCCAAATCAAACTAGTGAATGTGGTTGTGGTGAAAGCTTCCACGTAGAATCTTAAACAATATTTAATTAAAACTCATGTCAGTTATTTACGGATTATTGTCTGCCCTTAGTTTTGGTATTGGGGATTTCTTAGCAAGATTTTCATCTAAAGAAATTGGATTTCAAAGATCTTTATTTTGGATGCTTGTAGTTGGTGGTGTTTTTTATTTATCTCTCTATTCTATATTTTTTGGTGGATTTAACCCTAACTTAAAAGGTTTAATTTATTGTGCTATAGCCGGCATTCTAATAATGTTTGGTCTTCTTTTTCTTTATAATGGATTAGAAAGGGGTCCTGTTTCTATTGTTGCTGCAATAACCGCCACAAATCCATTTTTTGTTTTTCTTATAAGATTTTTTTTAGGATCCGAGCCTACAAAATTACAATGGTATGCAACAATTGCAATAATATCTGGAGCAGTACTTATTTCTTTTAGTGCTAATTCCTTCAAAGAAAGTCTAGGTATGGATTTAAAAAAAATAAGAGAATCAATTTTACTTGCCTTAGGAGCTAGTATTTTTTTAGCGTTTGGTCTTATTTTTTCTCAGGAGGCATCTATCTATCTCAATACCACTGAAACAGTAATCTATATTAGATTTTTTAGTTTATTTTCAATTGCTATATTGCTTTTAGTTCTAAAAATAAAACCAATCTTAACTAGAAAAGCAGTCCCTATACTTTTTTTTCAAGGGATCTTAGAGACATCAGGTTATTTTTTTTTAATATCAGCTTTTATTTTCGATCCTATAGGGGTAGCAGTTGTTGTTTCTTCTGCTTTTGGGTTAGTAACAATTATTCTTGCAAGATTTATTTTGAAAGAAAAAATTGAAAAATTTCAAATATTAGGAATCTCAATTACTTTTATTGGAATTGTAGGTATCTCTACAAACGAAAAAATATATGATTTGTTGATAAATAATTTATCTAACTTGCTTAATTAATCGATCTTTATCAAAATTTACAGAATTTATAGCTATTGATAAGCAAATTATAAATCCGCCTAAAAGCGTATATGAGCCAGGTGTTTCATTAACTCCTAAAAATGGTACCCATGCCCATATAATTCCACCAATAACTTCTAAAAGTGAAAGCATTGTCAATTCACCTGATAGTAATTTTTTTGAACCAAGACTATAAAGAATTAGTCCAGATCCAACTAAAGAACCATGGACAATGCTTAAAAAAATATTTTTTAATGGAATATAAATCGAACCATTTGATACTAAAAGTATTGTGAAAGAAAAAATTGCACAAAAAATCCCGGCATAAATAAGAATATAAAATTTTTTGATATCATTCTTACTTCTTAGCATTACTGTAAATCCCGCAAATCCAAGACTAGCCACTAATCCAGTCAAAAGTCCAAAAAGGGACCCACTTATTTTTCCTTGAAGCATCATTATAATTACGCCGATTAAAGCAAATATCATGGCTATAAAATTTTTTTTTGAAATTTTTTCTTTAATTACAACAAATGCTATAATGGAAGCTAAAAATGGCATTAATGCCAACATAAGTAAAGTAACAGCTGCTGTTGTATTTGTGATTGAGTATATAAAGCCAATCATTGTACACATTAGTAATAAACCGCCATATATAGTTATTTTATCAAAAGTAAAAAAATTTTTTAAAAAGTTTCCCCTATCTTTAACTAGTAAAAAAATACAAATTATTAAAGCTACTGTAACTCCTCTAATAATTAAGTAGGGTAGTTGATATAGCTGAGGATCAACCATGCTTTTTACTACTACAGCTCCAAAACTCCAAATTAATCCACTTATAATAACTAAAATTGCAGCTTTTGAATGATCGGACAATTTAATTCATCATAGGTAATTAAAACTAAGCATTAAAAAAATCAATTAAAGAGTCGATGTTTTCAATTTTTTGATTTTCTCCAGATTTATCTCTTAAAGTAAAATTACCACTTTCAATTTCTTTTTCCCCAATAACTAATGTGTAGGGAATTTTTTTTGTTACAGATGTTCTGATTTTATATCCAAGCTTATTGTCAGATTGATCAACAATAGATCTTACCTTATGGTTAATTTTTTTATTTAAGTCATTACAGTAGTCAGTGAATTTTTCAGAAATAGGGAGAATAGCCAACTGAACAGGTGTAATAAATAAAGGCAACCATCCATTAGTATTCTCTAAAATGATTGCAATAAATCTTTCTAACGAACCTATTAATGCTCTGTGAATCATGATTGGAGTTTTATTATCATCATTTCTATCTTTGTATTTTGCGCCAAGTCTACTTGGTAAATTAAAATCAATTTGAATAGTTCCGCATTGCCATTCTCTTCCCAGAGAATCTTCTAAAGTAAATTCAATTTTTGGACCGTAAAAAGCACCTTCACCTTCTAAAATATTAAATAGTTTATTACTATCTGTGAGAACTTTTTTTAATTGAGTTTCTGCATTTTCCCAATCTTCATCAGAGCCAATACTTTTTTCTGGTCTTGTGGATATATTGTATTTGACTTTAGTAAACCCGAATTCTTTATAAATTTTTTCAATTAAATTTGCTGTTTCATTGCAAACTTCATAAATTTGATCTTCTGTACAAAAAATATGTGCATCATCCATAGTAAAGCCACGAACTCTAAAAAGACCGTTTAGTGCCCCTGAGGGCTCATAGCGGTGACATTTTCCAAATTCTGAATATCTTAAGGGAAGATCTTTATAAGTTATTAATTCTGAGTTAAACAAGACTATATGACAGGGGCAGTTCATAGGTTTTAATGCGAAAGTTTTATTATCAGATTCAATAGTAAACATATTTTCTTTAAAATTATCCCAATGTCCAGATTTCACCCATAGCTCATTTGAAACTAATTCAGGAGTTTTAACTTCAAAGTAATTAAGTTTTCTCTGCTCCTCTCTAATATAATTAGTAATATTTCTATATAGAGTAAGTCCATTCGCCTTCCAAAAAACATTACCAGCTGAAAATTCAGTTAAGAGAAATAAACTCATATCCATACCTAGTCTTCTATGATTTCTTTCTTTAGCTTCGTCTATGTTTTTTATATGAACATCTAGTTCTTTTTTTGAAAACCATGCTGTTGCATATATCCGTTGAAGCATTTTATTAGTACTTATGCCTCTCCAATAAGCCCCTGATATATTAATGATTTTAAAATGAGGCTGATATTCCTTAGTGCTTAGGTGATGTGGCCCCTTACATAAGTCTATAAAATTTTCCTGTTCATAAATTGTTAATTCCGCATCTTCAATACTGTTAATTAGTTCTAATTTATATTTATTATCACGAAATAATTCTAAAGCTTCATTTTTGGTAATGGATTTTTTATGAAAATTTCTAGTTTGATTTAAAATTTCTTTCATTTTATTTTCAATTTTTGCTATATCTTCTTCATTTAAAGGTCTTTCAATATCAAAATCATAATAAAATCCATTTTTAATAAATGGTCCTATTGTGGGTTTAGTATTTGGAAATAAGGAGATAACAGCTTCAGCCATAATATGAGCCATATCATGTCTCATAATATTTAATGCATCTTCACTTAATTTTTTGATAGGACTACTCCCTTCTGAATTTATATCAGAGTAGGTGCCATCTGAATTTTTATATGCTACGACTTCATTCATTATTTATTTCCTTAAAAAAACAACTTTCTTCTCCAGTGTGACAAGCTTTTTTACCATCTAAATCAACTTTATAAACTAATGAATCGCTATCACAATCTATAAGAATACTAACTATTTTTAAGTAATTTCCAGAAGTATTGCCTTTTAACCATAATTCATTCCTACTTCTACTCCAAAAATGTGCTAATTTTTTTTTTATGGATAACCTTACTGCCTCCTCATTAGAGTAAGCTAACATTAAAATCTTAAGTGAATCCGAATCTTGGACAATTACAGGAACTAATCCGTCTTTATTATATTTGATATTTGATAATTTAATTTTTTCCACTAATTTACAATGATTAATATAGGTTTATTTATTTATGAGTTTTACTGTAATTGCACCAATTTTCAATGAAGAAAAGAATGTACAAATTCTTTTTGATGAGATTTTGAATTCATGCAGTAAAATACCCTTAACTCAAGTAATTTTTGTAAATGATTTCTCCGATGATGAAACTTTAAATCAATTAAAAAATATTAAAAATACAAAATTTAAGTTTATATCTCATGATTCGACATTAGGTCAAAGCGCTGCTATTCATACAGGCATTGTAAATTCACAGACCGACGTCATTATTACAATTGATGGAGATCTTCAAAACGATCCATCTGATATTCCTAAAATTTTTAATAAATTTTTAGAACTTAAAAAAAATAAAATATTTATTCAAGGATATAGATCTTCAAGAAAAGACACTTTATCTAAAATTATCGCATCTAGAATTGCTAATTATATTAGAACTTTAATTTTAAATGACAGTCATCCTGATTCAGGTTGTGGTTTAAAAATTTTTAATAAGAGTGACTATCTGTCAATACCTCATTTTAAAAATATGCATCGGTTTATGCCATTCTTATTTAAGATGATTGGATGTGCCACTTATAGTACTGATGTCAATCATAGAAATAGACAGTCTGGTATTAGCAAATATAATAATACTGGTAGAGCTATAGCCGGTATTTATGATTTATTTGGTGTTGTATGGCTTAAAAAAAGATATTTAAAAAATTTTTATGCAAAAGGTGATCAAATAAAATGACAAACGAAACCATTTGGCTAGGAATTGGTTTTTTTGGACAAGGTTTATTTTTTATGAGGTGGGTAGTTCAATGGATTTCTTCAGAAAAAAAAAAGAAAAGTGAAATTCCTGTTCTTTTTTGGTACTTTAGTTTAATAGGGGGAATTATTACACTAATCTATGCAATTTATAGAGTCGACCCTGTATTTATATTAGCTCAGTCTTTTGGTTTAGTTGTTTATTTAAGGAATATTTATTTTATTTATTTTTCAGAAAAATGATTTTTCATGTTGCTCCAATGATGGGGTATACTGATTATTATTTTAGAAATCTGCTTCATTTCCTATATTCAGATAATATAAAAACTTATTCAGAAATGATTGTGGATAAAGCAATTATCTATAATGCGGAAAAAACATTCACAAAGCATTTTTGTAAATCGAATAAGAGTATTATCCAAATAGCTGGTTCTAACCCTAAAGAAATATCAGAATGCATTAAAATTTTAGATAATATCCCTCATATTAGTGAAATTAATTTTAATTTAGGTTGTCCTAGTTCTAGAGTTCAAGAAAATAAGTTAGGTCTTGCCCTAACACAATATCCTGATGAAGTTAATGGCTGTTTAGAAGAAATTTCAAATTCAAATAAAATCATATCTGTTAAATGTCGATTAGGCTTAGGTCTAGAGGAAGACCAAGACTACATATATAATTTTTTAACTATGTTTAAAAATATGAACATCAATAAAGTTATAATTCATTGTAGAAACGGAGTTCTTAATTTAAATACAAAAAAAAATAGAACAATTCCAAAAATCAATTACGAGCTTTTCTTTAAATGCTTTCAGGACTTCCCAGATGTTAAATTAATACCAAATGGAGAAATCAATAATACTGAAATTATTAATAATTTTAAGAAAAATAATATAAATGAAGTGATGATAGGTAGAAAGTTTGCTGAAGAACCCTTATTTCTTCATCATAAAAAACTTATTAATATCAATGACATAGATACTAAAATTTTAAACTATTTATCTTTTATGATTAAATATCCAATTATAAAAAAAAATCTATTACAAAAATCTTTATTAACTTTATTTGCAAATTTGAAAGATTCTAAAAAATATAAAAAAAAGATTCATAGCCTAAATACCATAGATGAAATTCAGTCTGTATTTGAGAAAAGAGAAATTATTTGGAATTAAAAAATTTAATTAATTATTCTAATTTTATAAAAAGCAATCAAAGCCTATTTACTAGTCTAAATATATCGGATTATAGTAAATCATCTATAATTAATTATTTTAATAGAAATCTTCCTAATTACTTCAATTCAAAATCTGTAAGTTATGAAAAGTTTCAAAAATTAAAAGATGAAATTATAATATTAATTTTTATTAGTCATTATATGGGTATTAATGACCATATAACTTCTTCAAGACTATGGTCTATAATTATGCGTAAATATTTAAGTAAAATCTTTCATCATTATTTATCACTTGAAAATATAAATTATCGAAAAAATTTTTTTATCTTAAGCCTTGGTAAATTGGGTGTGAGTGATCTAAATTACTCAAGTGATATCGATTTAATTATTTTTTTTAAATCAAATGAAAATATTAAATTTCAAGATTTTAACAAGATTGTAAAAAATATACTTTCTAAAATTTCTAACGTCTCTATTTCATTTTTTCATAAAATAGATATGAGACTCAGACCTGATTTTGGGGCAGATTCAGTTATTTCTGATTTAGATAGTTCTGTCGAGTATTATTCTTCAATTGGAAGAAATTGGGAAAGACTTGCTTTCCATAGATCTTCTTTTCTTTGTGGTAATTATTCTCTATTTTTAAATTTTAAATTTTTAATTCATAACTTTCTGTATAGAAAAAGTTTTGATTTCTATGCAATAGATGAAATTAAAAAACTTTTTCTATTCTCTAAATCGACTAAAGATTCTATTAATATTAAATCCTCACTTGGTTATATAAGAACTTGTGAAAATATATTGCATTTTTTTCAGCTTATTTGGTCTGGTAAAATTCAAAATCTTCGTAATATCTCTATTCATAAACTCTTTGATATACTATTTAATTATCCTTATATAATTTCAAAAGTAGATTTATTAATTATTAAAAACGCTTATTATTATTTTCGCTGGATTGAAGACATTCTTCATATTAAATATAATTCAAAAATTAATACAGTTTCATTTAAAGATCTAGGCGTATTAAATTTAAATGAAAACGTAGAGTTTGAATTAACTAATTATAGTCAAAAAGTCATCAATATTTATAACAAGTTATTTAAACCTGAAGAGATTGAAACTACTTATGATATTAAAAATTTTAATTTAAATAGCTCCTCAATCATTAATAACTGGTATCAAAGGTCAAATGAAAAAATTAATTCAAATCAAATAAAAAAAGATTTTGATAATATAATTAATGCCTTTTTAAGTACTGTAGATACTTTAGATAATAGAGATAATTTAGTTATTAAATTTGATTATTTACTAACTTATTATAAATCAGGAATACATCTAGCTGCTCTATATAAATACAATCCTTTAATTTTGGATAAATTAATTTTTATATTTACTAATTCTGTAAAATTATCTAATCAAATTAACAATTATAATTTTCTAGTTGAGTCTTTAATTTTCATATCTAGTGATCATTCAGCCTATTCGAAAATTAATAATTATGAAAATAATGATTTTGATCTAAGTCTTAAAAATTCTATAAATAACTTTTATGAGGAGCTTTTTTCAATAGATTTCAATTATTTAGATAATAAATTTTTATTAAGGAAATATGAGCATCAACGTAGTAGAGTTATTAGATCTTTCCTTTTTAATTTATTTTTATTAGTAAAAAATTTATATCTAAAAAACAATAACTTATCTTCTTCAGAAATTCTTCCTGTGCTTTTTGGAAGTACTGCTCTTTATCAAAATTTATCTTATTCAGATACAGATATTTTTTTTATTAAGATGGATTCAAATATAGATCACATGCACTCTATTAAAATCATTAAAAGATTCTACTTAATTATTAATCAATATTTAGATAAAAGTGTAATTGATATTGATCATAGAAATAAACCTTTTGGTAACCAATCTGATCTTATAATTAATTACAATGATTTTTTAAATTTTTATCAATCTAATGAAGATGATTTTTATAAATTATCTTTCTTTAAGTCTGATATTATTACTAATAATATTTCTTTTAAGAGGCAATTTTTAAATGATAAATTTAAAATTATTTCCAGTTTCAGAAAAATTGATCATGCTTATTTAAATAAAATAATTGATATTAAATTAAAAACTATTGATCTAAAAAATATTATTTCTATTTATGATTTATTAATTAACTTTGGTAAAATTAATAATTCTGAATATTTGATGTATGAAAATGATCTTGGTTATTTAAGAAAAATTTTAAATAACCAAGATTTAACTGGTGTAAAATTTAAATTAGATTTAAATTTCTATATTGATAAAATTAGTACTTAATAGTCGTAATACATATCGTACTCTTTAGGAGTTACGACAAGCTTGTTAGGTTCAATTTCAGCTTTTCTTTTATATTCAATAAAAGATTCTATTAAATCTTCAGTAAACACGTTTCCCTCTAATAAATACCCGTGGTCTTTTTCAAGATGATTAATCGCTTCTTCTAAAGATGAAGGAACTTCTTTGATATTTGCTTGTTCTTCAGGAGGGAGATCGTAAAGATTTTTATCCATTGGTTCTCCTGGATCAATTCTATTCTTAATTCCATCTAAACCTGCCATTGCCATTGCTGCAAAAGCTAAATATGGATTTGCGGTCGCATCAGGACATCTAAATTCTACTCTTTTTGCCTTAGGTGAAGGAGAGTAGGCTGGAATTCTACAAATAGCACTTCTATTGGCATTTGAGTAAGCTAGCTTTACTGGAGCTTCATAGCCAGGTACTAATCTTTTAAATGAATTAATTGTAGGGTTTGTGAATGCTAATAATGAAGGTGCGTGTTTTAATAGTCCGCCGATATAAAATTTAGCTTCATCGCTCAAATTAGCATATCCACCTTCTTTAAAGAATATTGGTTTTCCATTAGACCAAATACTTTGATGACAGTGCATTCCAGATCCATTGTCATTAGAAAGAGGTTTTGGCATAAAAGTAGCACTTAAACCATTCATCTTTGCAGAATTTCTGACTACATATTTATATTTCATTATGTCGTCAGCATGTGAAACTAGTGTATCAAATTTTAAATCAATTTCTTGTTGTCCTGCAGTAGCCACTTCATGATGTTGCGCTTCAACTTTTAATCCAATTGAAACCATATGATTAACCATTTCAGAACGAATATCTTGAAAGGTGTCATGTGGTGGAGTGGGGAAGTAGCCTGATTTATTTTTTATTTTATAGCCTAAGTTTGGATTCTCGTCAGCCCCTGTATTCCAAACTGCCTCACCTGAATCTACTGAAAAGAATGAATGATTTGGTTCAGTTGAAATTCTCACATCATTAAATAAGAAAAATTCAGCTTCTGCTCCAAAGAAAATTTGATCGCCGATCCCAGTTGATTTTACATATTCCTCAGCTTTTTTAGCTATATATCTTGGATCTTTGTTATATTTTTGTCCAGTTGTAGGATCTTGAATGTCACAAATTAGAACTAAAGTCGGGTCAGCAAAAAAAGGATCAATAAATGCAGTTGTTGAGTCAGGTATTAATATCATATCACTAGCTTCAATATTTCTAAAACATCTAATTGAAGATCCGTCGAATCCAACACCCTCTTCAAAAACATCCATTTCAAATGTGCCAATATGATGAGAAAAATGATGCCAAGTCCCCAAAGGATCACAAAATCTGTAATCAATAAAATTAATGTTCTTTTCGTCTATAAGTTTTTGTAAAGATTTTTTATCCATATTTATTTCTCCTTTATGATTTTATTATAATTAAATTGCTAAACTGCATCATCGCCAGTTTCACCTGTACGAATTCTGATAGCTTCACTAACTTCGTATACAAAAATTTTTCCATCACCAATTTTTCCTGTATTTGCATGTTTAATAATGACTTCAATTGCTTTTTTATAGTTTTTATCATCTACTATCAGTTCAATTTTAACTTTTGGAAGAAAATCGACAACATATTCTGCACCACGGTACAATTCAGTATGGCCTTTCTGTCTTCCAAAACCTTTAACCTCAGAAACGGTCAATCCGCTTAGGCCTATTTGACCTAATCCGTCTTTTACATCCTCAAGCTTAAAAGGTTTAATAATTGCTTCTATTTTTTTCATTATTGCGGTAGCAAATATAATGCTTAAATTGCATAATATCTATACCTTAAATTAATCAGTTTAAATTCTTTAATATCTATACTATAAATTAATCACTTTTTGTGGCGGGTATAGCTCAGTTGGTTAGAGCGTCGGTTTGTGGTACCGAAGGTCGGGGGTTCGAGACCCCTTACTCGCCCCACTAATATAATGATGCGCGGATGTGGCGGAATGGTAGACGCACTGGTTTTAGGTACCAGCGGAGCAATCTGTGGGAGTTCGAGTCTCTTCATCCGCACCAAATAAATGGAAAAAAAATGAATTATAAATCAATTGAAAAAAAAGATCACTTATCTCAATACGAGGTAAGTTTAGATAAAGTCACTATAGAGAATATTATTTCTGATAAAATTTTACAAAAACAAGAAACATTTGAAGTCTCAGGATTTAGAAAGGGAAAAGTTCCTACTAGTATAATAAAGTCTAAAATAGGTCCTCAAATTGAAAATGAAGTGATGAATGAAGAAATTTCAAAAAATATCTCAGAAATAACCGATAAAGAAAAAATTGTTTCGCTTATTCAGCCCCAACTTGATTTTAAAGACAATTTTAATTTTAACGTATCTTTTTACCATAAACCAAAAATTGATATTGAAGGACTTAAAACAACAGAAATTAAAGCCTATAAAGTGGACATTAAGAAGTCAGATATTGATGATTTCAGAGATAAAATTAGAAAAGAATATTATACTTTAGATGAAGAGAAAAAAGTAACTAAAGAATCTGTGGTTGATTTTGAAATTACTAACTATTCCGATGAGTTAAAATCTATCTTTTCTCAAAAGCAAGTCAGGATGGATCTTACAACTGACACTAAGGAGGTAATATTTGATCAAATTAAAAATATTCTAATTGGTTGTGAAATAAAAAAAAAATTAGAAACAAATATCAATAATCTAAAAATTGAAATCGAAATCGTAAATTCTTATAAAAAGATTTATCCAGGGACTGACGAAGATCTCTTAAAAGTACTTAAAATAAATGATATTGAAGAATTAAATACTCAAATTAATAAAAAATTATCTGACGATATGGAGTTCATGAAAAAAGATTTTTATATTGAGGAGATTTTAAAAGCATTTTTAGATAAAGAAAATATTCATATACATGAAGAGGTTATTAATATTGAGCTAAAGAGAAATTATTCTATTGATACAAAAGATATTAAGGAAGAAGACAAGGAAAGAACCGACAGTCTTAAAAAAATGTTGCTAGACAATATAAAGAAAGATGTGATTTATTCTGAACTTGTATCTTTTTTTAAAGTTTCAGTTGATCAAAAAGAACTTCAGGAGTATTTAAAAACTTATTACGGTGAAAAGATTGATCAGAAGACTGCTGAAATGGGTTATGCAACATTATTGAGAAATAAAATAGCAGATGAATCAATGAAAACTTTTAAAATTAAAGAAACCAAGTTAAGCTTGTCTGACTTTATGAAATTAAGAACACTAGAACAGGGTCACAATCATGAACATGACCACGACCACGACCACGACCATGACCACGACCATGGACACGATAAAAAATGAGTTTAGATATGAATTTAGTTCCAATAGTAATTGAGCAGTCTGGAAAAGGTGAGAGATCGTTTGATATTTTTTCTAGACTTCTAAGGGAAAGAATTATTTTTTTAACTGGACCTATAGAAGATAATTTAGCATCATTGATATGTGCTCAGATGCTTTTTTTAGAATCTGAAGCTCCTGACGAACCAATTAACCTCTACATCAATTCTCCTGGCGGAGTAGTTTCTGCCGGATTGGCTATGTATGATACGATGCAGTATATTAAATCTCCAGTATCAACAGTATGTCTAGGTCAAGCGGCATCAGCCGCATCATTAATATTATGCGCAGGCGCCTCGGGTACTAGGTACGCTACGCCTAATTCAAAAATTATGATTCACCAACCCTCTGGCGGATTTTCTGGTCAAGCTACTGACATAAAAATACAAGCAGAAGAAATTTTAAAAACAAAAAAAAGAATTAATGAAATCTATCAAAAACATTTAAACATTAGTATTAATGAAATTGATAAAGCTATGGAGAGAGATAGGTTTTTTGATCCACAAGAAGCAATGAAATTTGGATTAATAGACAAAGTTATAACTAAAAGGGACGACATCTAATGGTAGATTTACCTATAGCTACTGATGATAAAAAAATCTCATGTTCTTTTTGTGGTAAAAGCCAAGAAGAAGTAAAAAAATTAATAGCAGGACCTAATGTGTATATCTGTAATGAGTGTGTAATTTTATGTAAGGATATTCTTGTTGAGGATGATAAAATTGATACTAAAAAAAAATTTGAAATACCAAAACCAAGTGAAATTTTTAGCTACTTAGAAAATCACATTATAGGCCAAGAACAAGCTAAAAAGATTTTATCTGTGGCTGTATACAATCATTACAAAAGAGTTCAAAAACCGCTTAAAGATATTGAGATATCTAAATCAAATATTTTACTAATAGGTCCTACGGGCTGTGGTAAAACTTTATTAGCTCAAACTTTAGCAAAATTTCTTAATGTCCCATTTACTATTGCTGACGCAACTACTTTAACAGAGGCCGGCTATGTGGGAGAAGATGTTGAAAATATAATTCTTAGATTACTTCAGCAGTGTGATTATGATGTAAATGCAGCTCAAAAGGGAATCGTTTATATTGATGAAATAGACAAAATTGGAAGAAAAAGTGAAAATCCTTCCATTACAAGAGATGTTTCTGGTGAAGGTGTGCAACAGGCACTTCTTAAAATAATTGAAGGTACAATATCAAATGTTCCTCCTCAGGGAGGCAGAAAACATCCTCAGCAGGAATTCTTACAGGTCGACACAAAAGATATTCTTTTTATATGTGGTGGAGCTTTTGAGGGTGTTGATAAAATTATTAAAAATAGAATAAATAAAAAAACAATTGGTTTTAATAAATCCATTGATGAGAATCTGGGATTAAAATCTAATTTAGAAAATGATGATTTAATTAAATTTGGGTTAATTCCTGAGTTAGTGGGTAGATTACCAGTCAATGCACATTTGGAAGAGCTTAGTCTTGAAGATTTGGAGAAAATTTTAATTACACCAAAAAATGCAATAGCAAAACAGTACGAAGCTCTTTTTTCTTTTGAAGGAGTTACGTTTGAAATAACTGATGATGGTAGAAGGCAAATAGCATTATTAGCTCAAGAAAAAAAAATAGGAGCCAGAGGGCTCAGATCAATTTTAGAAAAAATACTATTGGAATGTATGTTTGATATCCCAGATAAAAATTCAGTTGATAGGGTAGTGTTAAATAAGGACGCAGTCATAAATAACCAGCCCATATTGATTTATAAAGAAAAAGTAAAAATAAAAAAAAAAGTAGGTGAAAATTAAAAATTCCTCACTATCTTATTAGTATGGATAAAAATATTGTCACCGGCCCAATTTTACCTCTTAGAGATTTAGTTGTATTTCCTTCAATAACATCACCGCTTTTTGTTGGTAGATCTAAATCAATTGATGCAATAAATTATGCAATGGATAAAAATGATAAAATTATTTATCTTTTTACTCAAAAAGAACCTACAGAAGACAATCCTACATCTAAAGATATTTATACGTATGGTGTAAAATCTAAAATTATTCAATTTCTAAAACTTCCTGATAATACCTATAAAGTATTAACTGAAGGACTTGAGATTTATAAAATTAAGTCTGAAATCAAAGACTCAAATTCATTTCTTTCTGCAAAGCTTGAAAAGATTATTATTACAAAAAAAAATAGTGCAGAGCAAAAGGCTTCTTTAAGAGTTCTTAAAAATGAATTTCAAAATTATATCCAAAACATAGGAAACAATAACGACATATTAGAGGGCTTACTTAACATCGATGATCCCTATCAGTTTGTTGACAATGTTTACTATAATTTAAATATGAGTATAGAGGATAAGCAAAAAAACCTTGAGACTATAGATGTTAATAAAAAAATTAAAAATTTACTTAATTATTTTTCTAAAGAGCTTAATTTTTCAGCACTAGAAAAGAAAATTAAAAATAGAGTTAAAAGACAAATGGAAAAAACTCAGAGAGAATACTATTTAAATGAGCAAATGAAGGCCATTCAAAAAGAATTAGGAGACGGAGAAGATGGCAATAATGAATACACTGAAATAGAAAAAAAAATTAGTGAAGTTACTTTGTCTAAAGAGGCAAAAGAAAAAGCTCTTAATGAGTTTAAGAAATTAAAAACCATGAGCCCCATGTCAGCAGAAGCATCAGTGATTAGAAATTATTTAGAATGGATTTTAGATATACCTTGGAATAAGTTTTCCGATGAGAATAATAATATTAACACTGCGGAAAAAATACTTAATGAAGATCATTATGGTCTTGAAAAAGTTAAAGAAAGAATACTTGAATTTTTAGCTGTTAAGAAAAGATCAAATAAAACTACTGGTACTATTCTCTGTTTTATTGGTCCCCCGGGAGTCGGTAAAACATCTTTAGGTAAATCGATCGCTAGAGCTACAGGGAGAGAGTTTGCTAAATTTTCTTTAGGTGGAATTCGTGATGAGGCTGAAGTAAGAGGTCATAGAAGGACTTATATAGGTTCAATGCCAGGTAGATTTATTCAAGCTATGAAAAAAGCTAAAACTTCTAATCCTGTAATTTTATTAGACGAAATTGATAAAATTGGAAATGATTGGAGGGGAGATCCTTCTTCTGCTCTATTAGAAGTATTAGATCCTGAGCAAAATAGTCAATTTAATGATCATTATTTAGAAGTTGATTATGATTTATCAAATGTAATGTTTATATGTACGGGTAATACTTTTAATATACCCGGACCACTTTTAGATAGATTGGAAGTGATAGAAGTATCTGGTTATACGGAAAAAGAAAAAGTTGAAATTGCTAAAAGATACTTGGTTCCTAAAAAAATGAAAAAAAATATTGTTAAATCTTCTGAATTTAAATTCGGCAAAGACGCTATTACAAAAATTGTAAGAGATTATACTAGGGAGTCGGGAGTTAGGTCTTTAGAGCAGCTTTTTGATAAACTTTTTAGAAAATTAGTTTTTAGTTTAGAGAGAAATAAATCTAAAAATAAAAAACCTTTTCTTTTTGATTCAAAGTCTATTGTAAAATTTCTTGGTGCTGAAAGATTTAAAGACACAACTATTGGTAAAAAAAGTTTAGTGGGTATTACTCATGGATTAGCCTGGACTTCTGTTGGAGGCGAATTACTAAATATAGAAGTAAATCTTTCATCGGGTAAAGGGATGATTAATGCAACCGGTAAACTTGGTGATGTCATGAAAGAGTCAATTACTGCAGCATTAGGCTATATCAAGTCTAATTCTATTGAATTTGGAGTTAATCCAAAGGTTTTTGATAAAGTTGATATTCATGTTCATGTTCCTGAAGGAGCAGTTCCTAAAGATGGGCCAAGCGCAGGTGTCACTATATTTACCTCTCTTATTTCTGCCTTAACTGAAATAAAAGTTAAGAATGATGTGGCTATGACAGGAGAAATTACATTAAAAGGTAGAGTATTACCTATTGGTGGTTTAAAAGAAAAATTATTAGCTGCAATTAGATACGGAATAAAGACAGTTATTATTCCAAAAGATAACGAAAAGGATCTTTTAGAAATACAAAAAGATATTCAAAACAAACTTACTATTAAATCTGTAGAGTATGCAAGGGAAGTGCTTGATATAGTTTTAATGTCAAAAATAGTCAAAATTGACAAAAAACTTGATTGGAGAAACATAGTTTCTGATGCAGTCAACAAAAAAAGTCCGAAAAATGAAGAAAAAACTTTCGTTAATTAATAGATTTCTGTTGATTTCCAAGCATTTTTCTTAATAGAATGAACATATAGAATCACAAGGAGGTTCATAATGAACAAGAATGAATTAATCGCAGAATATAGCTCAAAAAATAGTGTTGCAAAAGCAGATGCAACAAAAGCAGTTGACACTCTTTTCGAAATTATTACTGAAACACTTAAGTCCGGTGGAGATGTTAAGATTGCTGGTTTTGGTACTTTTAAGGTAGCAGACACTAAAGCAAAAACTGGCAGAAATCCTAGAACTGGTGAATCTATTCAAATAGCTGCATCAAAGAAACCAAAATTTCTTGCTGGTAAACAATTAAAAGAACTAATAAAGTCCACAGTCTAATAAATAGGGCGATTAGCTCAGTTGGTAGAGCATCTCGTTTACACCGAGAGGGTCGGCGGTTCGAGTCCGTCATCGCCCACCATTTATTAGTTCGCCTGGGGGCGTAGTTCAGTTGGTTAGAACGCCTGCCTGTCACGCAGGAGGTCGCGAGTTCGAGTCTCGTCGCTCCCGCCACTTTAAATTGAAGTGGCCTTTATTTTTCATAACTTTTTCAATAGTTTCTGTTCCTATAAATTTGGTAAAATTTAAATCAAATGTCCGATAATTTCATAAAATTTCTTTGTAGTGGTGAACAGGTGGTGAACAGCACCCCCCATGCACTATTAGACAATGTTTATGGAATGGACTTAAACTCAGAACAGAAGTCCTTATGGAAATTGATCCCTAACTCAGGGGATATTTTTCCAATTCATATGATGTTGAATCCGAGTAGTAACCACACGAAAGGATACAAAATGGAAAAGATACGATTTAATAAAACTAATATTAAGAACTTAGAAACAAAAGAAAAAAGATACAAAGTATATTCTGATGAAGTGAGAGGTTTATATGTGGAGGTACTTACCTCAGGGCTTAAATCGTTCAGAGTCAAGTATAGGGCAAACTATATAAGCTATACACACTCTTTAGGGGTGTCCCCCTTTATGACTCCGACTTATGCAGTCAAACGAGCTATGGAAGTTTTAACTTCTGTTGTTAAAGGAATTAATCCCCAAGTAGATAAAATTAAGAAGAGAGAAGAACTTACTTTCAAAGAATATTTTATTGAAAGGTTTTTACCTCTTCAGTTGGATAGGCGCTTCAGTAAAGAAGAATTTACTATTACTGATGAGGGCAGAATCAAATGGCCAACAGGAGTCCAGAAGAAGATCTACAATCTTACAGACGGATATAATGCTCATTTAAGATTTGCTAAGTTTTACAATAAGAAAATCTCAGATATTGGCGTTGAAGATATAACTGTTTTTTCTAAACAGATTACCAGAAGTCATATCCACAATAGATTGATGAAAGAACTAAGTAGGTTCTTCAATACTACGACATTGAAGGTTAATCCTGTTAGAAGAGCATTAGCTACCGATATTCAGTTAAGACCAACCAAAGCAAGAACAGTAAAAGCTAAACCCGACGAAATTAAGGCTATTGGTATTGCATTAGAACAGATCAAGAAGGGTTATAGACAAGACAACGGACTTTATTATCAACCTCAACCACAACAAGTTAACATTATAAAAATTCTTTTGTTTGAAGGGTTAAGACCTAACGAAGTTTATAAAATGGAATGGTCAATGGTCAATGAACTAGGGGTTTATGATACTGATACTAAGACAGGGGAAAAAACTATTCCTCTTACCAGACAATCTTTAAAGGTTCTTTCTGAAATAGAAAAGAAATCAAAGTATGTCTTTCCTTCACCCAAGAACAATAACCAACACATCAAGAGTATTAGAAAAGTATGGGAAAAGGTTTTAAAGCTATCAGGAGTTAATAAAGATCTAAGGTTGTACGACTTAAGAAGTACCTTCTCTAGTAAAGCGTCAATGATGTTTGGTACTTGGGCTTCTTCTAAACTAACTAATCACACTAATTCCAAGATAGTAGAAAAGCACTATTCCGATTTAGATAGTGGGGAAAGAGTATCAAGAAAGAATGAAGTAGCAGAAACATTTGAAAACCTATTACAAGGTGGGGGTAAGGTTGTCCAAATCAAGTAAATACATAGATAAATTATTCAGAGAACAATGGGAAAGAGAAGGTATGACTCCTGAGGAGATTAATAAAATCAAAGAAAAAACTATGCCTGTCTTTGCTGACGGAAGTATCGGTGACGCTTTGTTCTTGTTCCAAGATCATTTGGTCGTGGACTTTAAGAAGATGAGAAACACCCATATTCAAACTACTGAACACAATATGGAAAAGTTTAAGATCAAATCAGCTAGTGAATTACTTGCTAGAGCGAGTGAGAATATTCCAGAAGTAAAACAGAAAATAGGTATGGACTTAACACCTGAACAAGATGGAGAGTTCACTAGATTAGAAGGTGTTGATTATGCAGAAGAACAGTTTTCTGATACTTGGGATAATTACCAAACCTTTAGAGCAGGACAAACTATGTACTCTAAAGGTATGAACTATGCGATTTACCAAATTAGGGTGTATGGGGTTAATAAAAAAAACCAACCCAAGTTTGATAAACTCTATAAAGAAGTTATATCTTTCTTTCAAATCTTGAAAGGACACAGACGCAGATACTACAAAGAAGATCTTAATAAACTTACAAACGAATATCTTAGAGCTAAATCACATTTAAAGAATGCTATTAAACAGATTAGCAGTACAAAATCTAAGAGTGCTATTTATCATAAGACTTATGGCGTTAATAACTTCTCTTTGTTTGGCAGACAAACAGTAAAAGAATTATATAAACATATTGGAGTTCTTGATTATCTAATTGAATTCAACGACAAAGAAAAATCAATCACTAATAGAAAACCCAATGAAGCAAGAGATCTAGAGTATTTTTATTATCTTTGTTGGGAGATGTATAAACTGATTGATGACAGTAAGTTCAAAGTTGCTAAGTATGATAATAAAAAGTTATTTGCAGACTTTGTTTACCACTTCCAAAGCAGATTCACTTCTGTTCAATCTAAAAGAAACACTTATGACAATATTAGAAAGAATAAGAAGTTTACTAAAATGAAATATTTAGACCTACAATCAATCAAAACAGAAGCTACTTACGATAAAAAATTCAAACAATTGTTTGGAAACTAATCCTGAACTCATAGGATATTTTTCCATTTCTACTTATTCCATATTATCTGTATGGAAAATCAAATCACACCAAGCGAAACATCAGAGTTACTAACTACTGATCAAGTAGCAAATCTCTATAAACAGTTTACCGCTAATGCCTTACGCATTCAGCGTTATAGAGGTGAGTCACCTTTCCCCTACATCAAGTTAGGTAAGAAGGTCTTTTATAACAAAGCAGATATAGAAAGAATAATTGGCAACAACACAGTTGATGAATATGAAACCTATAACGATCAACGCTGAACGCTTTATTTCTTTGCTCAAAACTCAAAAATCTGTCACAGATCAATTAAATAGACTATGTAATAATTACTCGTGGCTTGTGGACATGCAGTACAAAAACTTAAAACCCTTTCACTTCGAGGAATTTAAAAACCA
>Ga0208646_1000542_pt1 | contig 23380 bp, 20 predicted proteins | sample AntAceMetag02UK8_FD_184762 | JGI IMG/M metagenome (GOLD analysis project Ga0208646, IMG submission 184762) | Saline lake microbial communities from Ace Lake, Antarctica - Antarctic Ace Lake Metagenome 02UK8 (SPAdes) (version 2) | ecosystem: Environmental > Aquatic > Non-marine Saline and... | reverse complement strand
TACCTGACTGTTTATACAGCCTTTTCTCCTATCGCTTCACACATCTTCGTTACCTCCGATGCATCATAAGAGTGGTTTGATGAGCCCTCCTGAAAGACCTCACCGGAGGACCTACCTCCATCTTTAAAACAGCTTACACAGCACACATCGAGTAGATGGCCAGTGAGCAAAAAGCCCACTGGTGCACCTCTCACACCACCGTACGTACGGGTATCGTATACGGCGGTTCACAGAATCAATACCAACAATTTACTGGTTGTAGAAAGCAATCTCCACCATAGTCACCTTCATCGTATTGCCATGCGTGAATTAAATCTGGATAAGTTGCCTTTGAAGAGAAACTTAATGTTGAGGCAATTCATGTAGCACAACAGATTGCCACTATTTTTTTATTTTATTGAAAATTTTCCTTTCAAATAAACAGCTACTCTATCTAGGCTTTTCGATATCCGCTTATTAACTGTTCTAGCTAAAGATGTAACAATGATTCGATTATATAAGGAGTATCACCTTAGCTTACCTTACGTTGTTTATTAATAATTATTTTACCATTTTTTATAAACTAATATTATTTTCACAGGTGAAAGTGTTTTTAATGGAGATCCACAAAAAATCGAGGAATTTCAAGTAGTAAATCACACTACTTCTTAAATCTTCTAAATATAGTCGTCCAGTTTGAATAAGATGAGAAGATATCAATAATCACTCTTTCATAATTCTTTGCTTCAACCTTGCGATAAATCTGACCAGCAGGATGAAATATCTCAGAATGATCAAAATGTAACAAAGAGTCAACGACTAGGTTATTTCTTGATAAAGCCCTTTCATTTAAAGCCATTATTTCTTTTGGCTCTCTGATCACCACCACCATTAATATCTCATCGAAAAGTTGCTCGGTATTATAAAATGCATCAATCCAAACATTATCTAGCATATAGTTTTCATTTAGTGGATATACAATCACATAATCATAAGTTGCATAATTTGTAACATCTAGCTTTTGCATATACTCAGCGAGCACATCATTATAGTTTTTAGGAACTGAAGGTTCACCCCAAAGTATGAGAACGATGGTTAATAGAATATGTATCATTCGAATAATATTTTAGTAAAGGTCATCCGGTCGCGTCGATAATTTGATGATAATGGATGATTGTTGGAGATAAAAAAACCTTGCTCTGAAACGAAGCTCATATTATATACAAAGTCAAGACCATTGTAAATGTTTCTGGACAGTAATTTGAAATGTTCGTTATATACTAAAATTTGAAAATCACGCTGATAGAAGGATGTTGACTTATCCAAAGGGAGTAAAACTATTATGTAGATTTCCTTCTGATAGGGATTATAAATGATGTGGTCATACACTTTTGAATCGCTATAATAGTCCTGTTGATCTGAATGCTCTAAAAAGTTCCCTTCAAAATCTACCCATGTATTCATCGAGTCTAACTTGAAAGCTTGCTTTCGTCGTGTCATTAAATCATATATGAGCATTTCTGAGTTACCCCACAGGTATACGAGTTTACTATCTATAATTGTACGCTTTGCCAAGTGATGCCGAAGACCCATTTGCTTTCTTGCCGGAAAAGAAAACGATATGGTATCAACCGATTGGTCCTCTAAATCAACAATCAGCTCATAAGCCTCCATCCTATCGAGAATTGCAGAAGGATTGACTGGAAAAAATGGTATGTAGAGTTTACGGCGATACACAGTTGGGAAATTATGGGTTGTCGAAAAATGAGGAAGAAAGTTTTCCGCGATATCCCAACGATCAATTTGATGACCGTATTGATTAAAAAAGTAAAGATGAGGGTCATTCTTTCTTAGCACCAATAGTGTGTCTTTATTTAAACTTATAATTGCCTGTAGGGGTGGAGAATTAGCTTTGTTTCCAATGAAACTCACCGAGCTCATTTTTTCATAGGAATCTAGGTTGTAAACCTCAAATGAACAATTTATCCGATCTTCAATGAACAACATACTCTGATTTTCGGAATTGCTCAAATACAGATAATCCGTTATCGCAGCATTGCTCTCCCCAAGCCTAAAATACTTGACTTGGCCATGCTCTTCATTACAGGCCGACAAGCAAATCAGCATAAAAACTAAGCGTAATAAATCGATAACTTTAAATTCCAGAGTGTATAGCATATGAAGTTATCGTTCCTCCCTCCATTGGGTAGGTGAGCCTGACTTGTCCAGGCACTAAAATGGACTCAAAGCTTTCAATATCAAACTTATTGTGCCCTTGTTGCACAAAGGCCAAAAATATTTCATCTTCCATCTTGCGAATGGTTTTATTAAATTCATCTATGTCCAACGCTTCGTGACGTAACTCAGAAGCTGAATGCTCATAAAGGCGAGGCAAAAGATCTACAATAGGATAATCCACTTGATCCATTGGGTAGATTATCAAATTCGGTTTATCAAGATACGAGGTTATGGGTGAAAGACTTTTCTTCGTATTTATTATGAGTATTATGGCTCTATCGGACTCAAGGTCTAGATATCCATCCTGTATCAATTTTGTCATTTTTGAATAACAACTCCCACAGCTTTCATACTCCATCACCAAATACTCTTTAAATCTATATGAGGTTGATTCTAGCCATAATTTAAAGTTCTCAGTATAAGCATCTCTCTTACTCACTTGACCGCATGAAAAGCAAAGCGTCAAGAAAAATATATAAACTATTTTATTCATTTATTCGCAATTTCATAAGCTCAAACACCATTTGGTCTTCTCCTAGTTCTTCATATTGGCGTCTATTGTGCTTGGATATGTATAAGCCTTCTTTTCCGATAAATGAATCTTTTGGAAGATATTGTCCTCCTTCAAATAGCGTTTCTCCAATTTTTTTAAATGATTCATCCAAAATAATAATCGAAAATGGCTTATCGAATACTTGTGCTTCATACCCATTGCCAAGGTCTTCCGGTATACCATGAATCGCATAACGATAATATACTTTCCTAAACTGGTCATATAATACGGCCATATATTGATTCTGCACAATGTAATTTTTGTCTCTCCCTTCAGCATTGACCAAGCTAGGGTCATACTGAATAGGCCTTTCGAAAAAATCGCTTGACGCTTTGATTGTATATATCGAATCATGCTCATTGACCATCAAATCTGGGGAGGCTTGCCAAGAGTAAATAATCCTATTTTGATTATCATATGTTTTTGTGAACAGAAAAAGGTCTCCCCAACGTCCATTTTGATAAACTTCCGGCCAATAGATACCCGAAGTTCGGACTTTCTGAGATTTTATATCATAAACAATCTCTGGTGAATAATCTGTGGTTACCAGCTTACTTATATCAGCCATTGGAAGCTCTGAAAAATAAATTGACCCTCCAACAACTGCAGACGGTGAGACCGTCATAGATGCGTGATTGAAAACAGCGTTACCTGTTTCTGGGTTATTAATCATTACCGTACTTCGGTTTTTAACCTCAAAATTGTCTAAAACTAAAAGAGTATATCCGAGCTTAAACTGCGAGTAAGTTAGAATTGTATCAGCCCCGATAGCCCAAAAACCTTGCAGATTTTGCTGATACTCTCTGATTGAGTCATTGATAAATATTCGCTTGTGCAATAACACCTTATCCAGATCATATACATCAATGGATTTTTTGAAGCTGTTCGTAGTAAGAAGATATTGTTTATCATTATCCAAAAGATACTGAATCGTAAAAGGGCTAAATTTTGAAGATTTATCAAGCGGCAATTTTAATTCACCACTCGGGTTTAGTTTCACCATATAAGTTGCCGTTGATATTGGTGTGGTATTACACGCAATCAACATTATACTCGTGGCAATCAATAACAAATATTTCATTGGGTAAAATCTGAATAAGTAAGTAAAACCGTTCGCCTATTTCGAACGGCTTTTTTTAAGTTAAATACAAATATTGGCAGCACAACTTGATCCAGTTCCGTAGCACGAACCTTCCGTCCAAGTACCAGGAATTCCATGCCTTGACATATATACACATGGGTCTTTAGCCGCCTTCGTTTCTTGAAGAGTGAATACTGACGCAAATAAAAACCCGGACATAAGTAGTAAAATGCGTGAATTTGTTCTTTTCATATTTTAACAAATTATATTAATAAACAGCTACTCTATCTAGAATTTTCGAATTCCGTCAATTGCTTGCTCTATCCAAAAATTTAACAATTACTTGCATATCAGGGGAGGCGCACTCAAAAATTCAAGAAATACGTTATTTATAATGCAATATTGTTCCGTTTTATATCAATTAACTTTTTTAATGACGTTTAGTACTAATTTTTTTTATTCCTTGTATAGCAAATACGAGGCAGAGCCTTGCGGAATTAAACCCTCATGAGATTAAACAGCTAATCTATATACATCTTGTAAAATTTTGTCCGGCTTAAATAAGATGTGAACGTGCTGTTTATTTTTCTTTTATAACTTTTTAAGTCCGTTTTTCGAAAAACTTGACCTGCTGCTGGATAGAAAATATCTGAACTATCGTAATACCTCAAAGAATCTATATCCAAATAGCCCGAATCATCTGATATAGTGGCTCAATTTTATGGTAGTCAATTCGTATAAGACGCTATTGGTCAAGTACATATTCTAATCCTTGCAATACAACCAAATATTTAGCGTCTTTTAGAACCCTTTTTTTACGCACCTTCCGCTATGAACGGAAAATGATTTCTTACGCCAGATGAGTTTAAATTATTGAATCCAAAGGCCATTCCTTCTCCCGGTTTTACTAATTTTTTGATCTCCGGAAAATATGTTTCCCCACCTTTAATCACATCATTCAAGTAAATAATTAAGGTCTGTTTTCTTTGTCCTTTTTCTTTAATTATGTTTCTATTTTTCAGAAGGTTGAAAGCATCAATATGAACATGAAATTCTTGCCCTTTACAGTATTCGGTATATTGAATATCTAATTCATAAGAATGATCGAACAAATCTTTTACTCTCTTTTTAATATTATGAATTAAGTCATTATCTGAGTTATTAAGAAATGCGGTTGAAATCGTTTTAATATCACTGATACATCTTTTATCACCACCAATTTTGCTTCTTTTTAAATGTGGTTCTGCCAAAACAATTAAATTCTCGCATTCTTCCTTTGTTAGAAAGCCCTCAATCATACTCTTTTCATACTTTTCTCTGGCATCAATAGCCTCGAAAATAGATGCCTCTTTCAACCTATTTTGACCTTGACAACATGTCTCTATAACCAACACGAAATCATCCTCAGTAATGGTTGTTACCTTTAAATCAAGCTCCCGTATTGACCCTTGAGAAGATATTATAATTAAAATTTCCCCTCTTAATTCTGATATAACATAGTATTCTTTATTAAAAAGTAATGTACCTGTTAGTGGTACAATTTGAATAAGTTGATATGAAAAAGCGATAATGAGATAATGAGATATTCCAATCCGAAATGAGAAAAACAAAATTCACCTATTTGTTTTAAATGGCAACTCTCTAAACGCTCAATCAATCTATCAGCTATGAAATGAAAACTAATTTCAAAATCTAACAGATGTAATAGAGTGTCCAAAATCGCAATATCTTGGCCGTAGAAATTAGAGATAAAACTTAAACTAAGATATGAATCATTCTCGAATCTATAGTTGGTTGTAGATTTTATTGAGTCGTTATTTTATCAACAATATTCATTTCTTGCACGAAACAGGTTATTTTAATTTAAATTTCATTACAACAGGGTTATCTTCTGTATCTAAGGCTTTAATAATCTCTGTTAGTCGTTCATTGTTTGCATATTTAGCCCTGTTTTCCAGTAAATCATGTGGGTCTAGAACACTTAGAAAATAATCTCCATCCACTCCCTTAATATTGACGATGTTGCCAAGCCCGAGATCATCGTTATATCTTCTACTCCCAATTGATTTCATGTTTTTTTTATTGATGAAAAAAGTAGATTTAATATCTTCAAATTTAAATGCAAGAGCCAAATGCTCACGCGTTTCCAAATGAATAAGAATCCAAGGGTAGTTTTTCGTAAAGATTTCAAACCAACCGGGGTGTTTATGAGAAATAATTTTTTGTATTTCCAATTCATCTGGCCATTCCAAGCCAAAGTCTAACATCAGGCTGTCTCCAATCCCATTTTCGTCTATAGAGAATATTCTGTTAGACATTGCTGGTATATAAGATATAAAATTACGATCCAAAGACATAGACGCACCTAGTGATCTTCTATTTGAAACCTTTTTTAAATATTTCTTGAGTGTATTAAAGTTTCTATCTACTAAGTGTAACCGGTTCTTACTAAACGTTGTTTCTCCATAGTCGAATAAGAACCTATTAGAATCCAATGCAATAAAATGAAGAGGAGGTTTCTCGACTCTGCGTTCTTTTATAAATGTTCCATTAAGTTTATACTCACTGATTGAAAACATATTTGGATCCAATATAAATATACTCCCTTGATTGGGGTGAAGCTGAACTGATGTGGGAAATTGGAATTTAAAACCTAAATCGTTAACCTGATCTATTTTAAAAAGAAATTTGCCGGAATTACTAAATACAAACACGGCTTTTTTTGAAGATTTGTCAAGAACAAAAATCTTATCTTGGATAAATTGAATATTATCAATCCAACCTATCAAGGAAGAATCGTTGGTCTCAAGTTTTAAGTATGAAACATCCTTAATAATTTCTGATAACGTTGTGGAAGTGCCTCCGATATCAATCTTGGCTATTTTCTCACCATTCTTAGGGCTTGAACAGGAATAGAAAAAGCAAATAATACAAGTGTAAAAAAAAGATTGAAAATTCATAAGATTTTAGGGAATCGATATTACTATGGAAGGTTTAAACTGTATTTCTTTTATTATTTACTGAGTACGCTTATATATTTTCATATGCGTTAACTAAGATGATATTTGTTTTGCCTTGGCGTCAACAAACTATCTTAGTAGCAGGCTTTGGCATTAGTTATAAACATAGAGGAAACTTTAATTAAGAATTTAAAGTAATAAATACGTACCTATCTAGGCATGTATTGAGTATAAGTGATATTCCTAACAATCTTCCGTTCCACCTGGAGTACAATTATATCCAGTTTCCGTTGGCTGTATATTCCATTTACCCTTATCCATTGCAGAAAACGCATCGATAGCTCCAATTGTACCAATTGCGATTGCTACTACCGTAAGAGCAACAAACCTCGCTTTTCTTAACTTCTTATTTTCTTTCATTGTAACTGTATTTAATAATCATCACCTACTCTATCTAGGCTTTTCGATATCCGCTTATTAACTGTTCTGGCCAAAGCTGTAACAATGCTTCGAAAATTAAAGGTGGGAGCTCTTAAATATAAACATTACGTTGTTTATTATGAAATATTATTTGGTTTTATGTGAATTAATCTATTTGATGACGCGTAGTGGCAGTTTTTTTTTATTCCTTGCATTTAACGCTAGACTCAATTCTAGATCATTAAGTATTTCGTCAATATTTTCTGGAATGAGCGTATCTAGAGAATAGCTACTCTCCAGATTAGTCATCAAAATAGGACTGGCCGTTGATAAACCTAATTTTGTGAATAATAAACCATCGTCATAAATGATGCCGTTCCTCGTTAGTTTATACTCGGTAACCTTATTATCTATGTTTTTCGTACTGTAATTGGACAATACGATTTGTAAAAATTCATTCTCTTGATGATTTGTAGCGAATGATAGGGTACTAGAGATGCAATAGCCACAACCTTCAATAGGGATCAATAACGAATAAGCCTTATTGCTAAGACTAAGCCCCTCTAACTTATATTTCTCAATTGAGAAGACTCCCTCTTTTATTGGTGTCTTACATTGAAAGACAATACATAGTAGCACCATTTTAAGTACCACTTTCATTATTTAAAATCTAATTCAAACAGCTCAAATAATAAGACATCTTCTGAGTAGTTTTCATTCAAAGGGCTAGCAGTGCTAACATATAAGCCCTTGGTTGTAACGAAAGAATTCGCCCAGTAATGCTTTCCATAATCTAATTGAGTCTCACCGAGAAAATCAAATGTTTCCGCGTCTATAATCTGTATGGATAGTTTGGGAGGAAATCTATTGATTACCTGAACATTGTCCTGCGGCTTGAGATCATAACCTAAAGCGACAAACCTGTATATCACGTCTCTGTAAGGATCATGCAAAATTCCATAATAAGCAGATGTTTCCGCTATATATGTTAGATACTCACTCATGCTCATATTGTCCTTAAATGAAATAAAAGATTGCATCAATGAACTCTTTATTTCGACTTTTTTCTGATACGTTTTGTGATCTTTCGTTACATATAAATGATGATCACCAAAGAATGAATAAACAGTATTTTCACCCACTTTCAATCTTGAAAAAATCGGCTCCTTCTTTGCCTCTTCATAATAGTCTAATGGATATGTAACGCCTGATAATGAGTAGCTATCATCTTTAAAATTATAAATGCCTGACACGTTTTGCTCAGAAAAATCATCTACTTGACTCCACATACCCTCAGGATAAAAGGGGAAATAGAAAGTGCTATTATCACTTACTAAGGGTAAGAATGTATTGATAAAAGGAAATAATATTCTTTTGTCTTCTGGTTTTGGCAAAATCACTTTTTCAATAATATTCGATTCCGAATCAACCCAATGCAACCAGTTCTTCATATTGCTAACAATTAAGATAGAATCTTTTTCGTACACATGAAAGCCACTAATTTTTCCAACTCCCTCTGCTCCTTCTTTTTGAAATTTTATTTTTCTGGTTTTTATACCCTCAGTAAGTGAAAAAACATTTAACTCATTCCTTGAGCGATTCAAATAATAAAGTTCATTGTCCAATGGAACATACTGTATACTCCATGAAAAAGTTGGCGTAAGCGAGTCCAAAGGAAATAGGACAAATTCCTCTGCTTTTTCCAAATATGCCTTTTCTAAATTCGTCTTTACTGAGATCGCTATATCGACCCTTTTTGATTTTCCTTGGCAGGATGAAAGAAAAAAGGCTAACAGCGTAAAAAGCACAGGAAAGAAAATTTGAGAACCAAAATATATGTCATTAAAAAACGCTAATTTTTTAGATTTTCTTTCTCTCATTATTTCTAATTTATGGTTTTTCTGAAGCGATGCTGCAATAGTAAAAGTTGGTTTTGCATTAAACTCATTGTAACCAACTACAATAACGAGTAATCTAAAAAAAAATTCTCGAATTTATCAAGGACAATCCAGAGGAATCGGGTCTCCCGTTTGGCCGCTGGTACCACAACATCCGGCTCCAGAACTATATACTGATGGCCACTTAGTTGCTTGAGCATCATTAAAGCAAAAAACTCTAAAAGAAAACATTGCAAAAAATGCCATCATGGAAATTGCTTTCACTATTTTTTTCTTTCAAATCATCATCTACTCTATCTAGGCTTTTCGATATCCGCCTATTGTTTTGCTCTGGCCAAAGATGTAACAATGATTTGAATATAGGGGGGGGTACTCATAAATACAAACAAAACGTTCTTTTTAATAAAATATTGTTCCGTTTTGTATCAATTGATATAGTATTAAACGTGTGGAGGTTCATTTGATTAAAATATCTTAGATTCACAGAAAAAACACGAATGCCATTCGCTTTTAGAATCGTACTCCTTTTTGTGGCTGTTGCCCTTACTGGCTTTCTTGTTTCCTTTAAGTTGAATATTCAACTGACTCCAAAATCAGAAAAAAACAAACTCTATGTCAGATTCCAATGGCCAGATGTAGACCCATTACTCGTGGAGTCTGGCCTTACTTCCATATTTGAAAATGAGCTGAGCAGCATCGATGGGATTAAGAATATCACCTCTATTTCGCGATTTGGAGGGGGTGAAATAACCCTTGAATTTATTCCTGACATTGATTTGGCTTATAAAAAAATATTGGTTTATCAGTCTATCCGACGGGTAATGTCTCGATTGCCATTTGAGATCAATTTTCCTGAAGTCAACACACAAACGGAAGACACCCAAAATTTACTTTCCTACGCCATATACCCAGGTTCGCTCCATATCTCCACAGTAAAAGAAATCTTGGAAGAACGAATGGTAAGCAGAATAAGCAACCTACCACTCATCTCGACCTCAGAACTCAGCGGTTTAGGTAGTGAGTTTTTAGAGATTACCCTGTCCCCTGCAGCCTTGCAAGCCTATGGCGTTACTGTAGAAGAAATTAAAAATAGACTTGCCTCACAGCTCCATCCACGTCAACTAGGGGTGCTCCAAGATCATGGCTTTTCTATCCCAATAACATTCGGGCAAGGATTAGAGGTTAAACAAGTGCAACAATTACAAATTGCAGATCATTTTGTGTTAGGGGATTTTGCTGATATAAAGCTAAAAACACAACCAGACGAAAACATACACAGGATCAATGGCCATGACGTGATTTTACTCAACATTACAGCCCATGAGGATGTAAACAGGATAGAAGCAGCCAAAAGAGTAAAGCGTATCGTTGAAGAAATACAAAACGAGCTACCGCTAAAAATCGAACAGCGATATGACGACACGGAGTACCTGGTCAGTGAACTTGATAAAATGATGCTAAGATCGGGATTAAGTATTTTTATATTAGTCCTCTTTATTTTGCTCTTCCAAAGATCATGGCGAATGCTGGTGGCCTTGTTTAGCAGCATACTTGTTTCACTTGGCATCACTTTTCTGTTGTGCTGGCTACTCAACATTACGATGCACTTATATACTATTGCGGGTATCACCATTTCGCTTGGGCTTATTATTGATAACGCCATCGTTATGCTTGAGCATTATAGATCATTCAACAATAGACGAATGTTTTCAGGAATACTTGCTGCCTCATTCACGACTATTGCCAGTTTAGCATTGGTTTTTTACTTACCAGAAGAATCCAAAAAAGATCTCATAGACTTTTCCTTCATCGTTATTATTGGCCTTGCAAGCTCCATCGTTGTAGCCTATTGGTATACGCCGAGTATTTATAGTCTGATCAAAAGAGAAAATATAGCCATTACTAGCAAGCGAAAATTAAAATTACAACTCAAACTTTATACTGCCTATCAGTCATTGATCCTTTGGCTAGCCAACTATCGAAAGTCAGTGGCCCTTGTATGCCTCCTCCTTTTCGGTTTCCCCATTTTTTTATTGCCCAGCAAATGGGAGGGTCACGACTACTATAATCTCACCATAGGCAGTGAGTTGTATCAGTACGAAATACGACCTTATCTAGACAAATATTTGGGGGGATCAAGTCGTCTTTTTTATAAAAATGTATTCGAACGATCGGGAGCAAGAAGTCCTGACAGGACCAGGCTTTACGTTTGGGCCTCTCTCCCATTTGGTCATACCGCCGAACAGATGAGCCAGACACTTGGGAATATAGAATCTTTTATAGGTGCTGGAACACAAATTCCGTTGTTTTTTACCCATATATACTCAGGACAAACCGGGCGCATAACCATTGAGTTTACTGAAGAGCAGGACAAGAACGGCTTCCCTTACACGCTTAAAAATCGGCTCATTAGTCAATCCCTCGAATGGGGCGGAGTAGAATGGGATATTTTTGGCGTGGGCAAAGGGTTTAGCAACGAATCGAGCAATGGTTTACCTAATTTCAGCGTCTTGTTAAAGGGCTATGAGTTTGATATGCTAAAAGGTGTCGCACAAAATTTGTCGACTCAACTATTGAAACATAAAAGAATACAAGAGGTAAATATTAATGACCATATGTCTTGGGGGATAAAAGACATCATGCAAATTAATTATTATGCCACACCAGAAAAAATCAATCAAGCATTTGTTGCCTCTCTCAATCAGTCCAAACTTTACAGTTTGAAGCCTACCATAGATGGCATTATTAGGAGCGGCACACATTGGATTCCCTACCAGTTTCGTTGGAAAAGAGACGTTGATTATAATATTCAAGCCTTCCAAACACAAACGAACTTTGGTGCGAGTCCTTTAGACCAGTTTGGCACACTTCAAACCAGTTTGCTTACACCCGAAATCCATAAAGAAAATCGCGAATACCTTCGCATGCTTACCTTCGACTATTTTGGCAGTCGCAACTTTGGTGAAAAGTATCTTGATGAGGTAATCGAAAATATATCCGAAACACTTCCATTAGGATTTAGCATAGAGAAGAAATCTTGGCAATGGTGGGGGAAAAACAAGACTCGTGAATATGGCATTCTTGGATTAGCTGTCGTGTTAATCTATATCATTTGTATTTTATTCTTTGAAAATCTGAAGCAGCCTTTACTAATTATTCTTCTCATACCGGCATCCTTTGTTGGACTCTTCGCCATCTTTGGATTGGGTGGCTTCTATTTTGACCAAGGTGGATATGCAGCATTTATTATGCTAGCGGGACTGGTCGTTAATGCTGCTATCTTCATATTCAGTGATTATAAAAACCTCCATTATCGGACTCAGGCCAAGCGAGTAATCAAAGCAGTCGCTAGAAAATCCTGGACGATCCTGCTAACGATTATTTCTACCTGTTTTGGGTTGATCCCATTTCTGGTTAATGGAGATACGGAAGTTTTTTGGTTTTCTCTAGCCATTGGTGTCATTGGCGGACTTACTTTTTCTATCCTGCTTGTGCTTATCATTTTACCAGTAATGATGATCGATAAGCGGTTATTATAAGCATAACGCTCCTCATATAATCTTATTCACAACTGCCAGCCCTTCCCGAAAGAAGGAGACGAAATATAATTAGCGATTGTCCATAATGTCCGCTCTCTACGTTATGCTCATCGAAAAAATGCTCCGCTTCGGCGGACCGATTTCCGAAAGGAACCCATTCCATGGCGGCTTCACTTTTTTCTCTCTCGCATGCCTTGATAGCAAACATTCTGAATCAATCTCTTACTTTATGGACAGAGTCTAATTAGGATTTATTTTGTTACAAGAACGAAAGCAAATCACCCTTATATTGTTACAAGATATGAATACATTTACCTTTATAATGTAACATTAATAAAATATAAAATCGCCACAGTGAATTTTAAAAGACACGTATATAGCCATTTAGAACAATGGAAAGCTGATCCCTCTCGCAAACCCTTACTCTTGAGAGGAGCAAGGCAGGTGGGTAAAACTACTTTGATCAATCACTTTGCGAAGACGTACAAGTATAGTATAAGTTTAAATTTGGAACGCGCCGCTGATTTACAGTATTTTAAAAGCCTTAAAGAGGCGAAGACCATCGTGAATGCATTGTTTGCTACACACAGCATTACTTCAGATCAAACCAAGAATACCTTATTATTTATCGACGAAATTCAAGAGTCTCCGGAAGCCATAGCCCTACTACGATACTTTTATGAAGACGTGCCAGATCTCCATGTTATTGCGGCGGGCTCGTTGCTAGAGCATGTCATGCGCAAAGTGAAAAGCTTTCCTGTAGGGAGAGTAGCCTATTTGTATATACACCCACTTAATTTTATAGAATTTCTCGAAGCAAAAAAGGAGACTGGAGCCATCGAGCAAATCAATCAGCTGCCTGTTGAATCATTTGCACATCAGTTATTGATCAATAGATTTCATGAATATGCCATTATTGGTGGAATGCCCGAAGTGATCAAAACATATTTAACCACCAAAAGTATTGCAGACTTATCGGGAATTTATGAGGGAATATGGGGTACTTATAAAGATGATGTAGAGAAATATGGGAATAATTCCACTGATATCCGGGTAATCAAACACATTATGAGTGTTGCACATTTGTATTTAGATCAACGCGTCAAATTTCAAAATTTTGGTAACTCAAACTATAAATCCCGAGAGGTGGGAGAAGCCATGCGAAACCTCAATGATACCCGCATCATTCAATTGATTTATCCAGCTACTAACGTGGAGCCTCCAATACTCCCCGACTTAAAAAAATCCCCTCGACTACAATTTTTAGATACGGGTTTGGTTAATCACGAATTAAATATCCAAGCAGATATGCTAGCACTGGGCGATCTGAATGCCGCCTATAAAGGAGCTATTATACCGCATTTGATTACTCAAGAATTGATGTCTTTAAATACGCTTAAGTATAAACAAGCTAACTTTTGGGTCCGAGAAAAAGCACAATCTTCAGCAGAAATAGATTTAATTGTTCAATACGGAAATAAAATCATTCCTATTGAAATAAAATCCGGCAAAGAAGGAAAATTAAAATCGTTGCATCAGTTTATTGAGCAGGCAAATCATCCTTATGCCATACGCATGTATGCGGGAGAATTCAATGTGGAGCAACACCAAACTCCTATCGGTAAGAAACCCTATTTATTAATGAATATCCCCTATTACTTAGGATCCAAACTGCCAGCGTACATGGAGTATTTCACCAACCATTATCAATTAGGATAAACTCCATTGACCTAGCTAAAATTTAATCTCCCTGCGTAGTTCTGATGGTTTCGCTTTTGTGAATTGCTGAAAAAAAATTGTGCTGGAAATACTATTTCAGAGGCTTAGAGCTATAACGGGAAGTAACCTGATGTAAATGCATCAATCCAAAAAACATACCTTCTGGGCATATTGGACATTCAAGAAAAAAGGGTGGCCAATGGCCACCCTTTTAAGTAAATCTCCTAACTATTATCAGGTTACTCAGCCTTAGTAATTTTAAATATTTTGCTCTTCTCCTCGGCTGTCACTTTTAATCTGTACTTGCATCAAGTTTCAATGATATGTCATATTTAACCATTGAATAGTCGTAATAATTATCAATGTCATATTCATAGGATTGCATTTTTAAAAAACTCATTAAAACCCCCTCTAGCGCAAGCGTCCGCTTGTGTCTTCACTCAATAGTATGCACATCCAATAAACCTTTTCCACCACCGTAATCAATGGCGCTACTCCATTTCCAGTGCGCTGGCTCATTGACAAACCCTGAAATAACCGGGTTCATATCCAAATAATTTAATCGAAGATCAAGCATCGTATTGTTACTGAGGTCTATAGCCTGATTGTGTTGTTGCCAAAGCTGCCAGCTAGTGTTATTTCCGTTCTTCTTTCCTGCTCCTTCCATCATCCAGATGATCTATTCCTTTCTGTTTTCCGCGAGATTATTTACCATTTCTTCTTTTAATTTTCGTGAAGTGAAGCTTTTGAAGTCTCTCAAAATATCTTGCATTGGTTTGTTACTTGTACCGATAATCAAATGCACATGACTTGGCATTATCCACGAGCGATAAATTTCAAGCCCTTTTCCCAATGGGCAATGTTTTAAGCTCTCAATCAGAATATCTGAGTATTCTGGTCGAATGAATAGATCTATGAGTCCGCTCCGAAAAGTCCAAAATGGAAAATTGAAGAATTTAAAACCTTCAAATTTCGCCGTATAAGCCTATTTTGAAAGTTGGATTTGCCCAAGTTCCTTGAAAATCGACTTATCGGAGGGGACTCATATCTACTCTATTAAGGCTTTTCGATATCCGCCTATTGTTTTTCTTTGGCCAAATATATCACAACGGTTTAAATATAGGGGAGGGTATTTGTAATTACAACTAATACGTCAATTATTAATAAATAATTGACCGTTTTATATCAATTGATATAACGTTGATTTTTTAAAATAGCGGAAGAAGGTGCTTTTAAGTTAAAACCTGTATTTTCACCGAAAAATTTTATGCGATCTGCTTTCAGGGTTGTGCTGATGTTTGTGGCTGTATCTATTGTAGGGTATCTTCTTTCCTTCAAGTTAGAAGTGCAGCTTACGCCAAAACCATTGAATAATAAAATATTCATCAACTACACTTGGCCTGAGACCAACCCACTGCTTGTTGAAGCTTCGCTGACTTCACCATTTGAAAATACCAATAATCAACCTGACAATGATGTATCTTAGATTGGATCATATCACTTTTTAAGCTCTATTAATTGAAACTTTAATTGATCTTCCTCATAAGCATCATTATTTGGATTCGATAAGCTCAGGTAGAGACCCTTCGATCCTACAAAATAATTCTTAAAATTGAATCTATTTTCAAGCTTTATTTCGCTGAGTACTTCTAATTGTTCATTTAGAACCATCAGTGATAGCTCACGAAAGTTTGCCTGTCTCATTAAGTCTTTTATTGGATTAAATTCAGAACCGACTGCTACCAATCGGTAATAGCATTTACGATATTTATCATATGTTATCCATAAGTAGGCAGCTGTTTCGATATGAAACTTTATATAGTCTTCCATAGTAGTATTAAGGCTCTTTTTTAAAAAATCTCCCCTTAATCTGCTTGGCGCAGCAATTTCTCGCCAGCGAGTATGGCTCTCATCTGTCACATAAATGATATCATCAGCAAAGAATGAATATACAAATTGATTTTCACCGTTTATACACTTACTGAAATAAGGCTCAGTCGGTCCGTCTTCGAAATAATTTACTGGATATGTTAAGGGTAAAAACTTTGAAGTATTTATTCCATTTAGATCGATTTGATAGCAAACTGGGCTTGTACCAATATTATCTATTGCATTCCAATTACCAACAGGATACACCGTCAAATAATAAGACGAATCGAAAATTGTTACGGGATTCATGTAGCTCACTCTCGAAAAAGGTATAGGCCGTTCAGATTGATTTGATATTTCTTCGTAAGAAAAATTCAGAAAAGTAGCTTTTTTAAAATCTGCTAAAACTATATTTTTTCTCATTTTAGGTATGAGAACAGCATTATCCAAATCATAAAAGTGAACACCAATAAAACTTTGAATATTGTGTTTAATCTGAAATTCTTCTGGAATTGTTAGCGTTTTTATTTTCTTTCGTTCGCTTATGTCAAATACTGAAATAGTATTATCTAATGCATTGATATAACCAAGAAATTCCTGTTCATCACTCTCAAAATGCTGCATATAAACAGTCTCATTTGATGTAACAGAGTCTAATGGAAAAGAAAGAATATTTGAAAACACAACATCCCATTTTTCTAATGGAAAATTAGAGTTTGTCTTAATTAATGATCTGTTTTCGCCCTCAGATGAACATGACGCTAACAGAAATGAAATACTAAACCTGACTAGGTTTTTTATAAACATTGTTTTAAGTTTTATCTCCTTCAAAAAAAATTAAAAACTGACTTTCGGCCAGCTTTTAACTTTTTCGGGACTTTTTTAGGGTTTAGTCAATCACAATAGCCCAAACCACAAATCGTCGTTCCACCACTATCGCATCCACCTGCAATATCAAAATAACAGGTTGTTTTAGGGCCATCACCAGGGTTTTTGGTAGCATTCCCAGAATGGGAAGCAAAAAACGCTAAAGTAAATGTGCCTAATAAAGCTGCAACAGAAAGTGTCTTTAATCTCTTTTTCATCGGTATTAATTTAATATCAAAGTAACATCTACTCTATCAAGGCTTTTCGACATCCGCCTATTGTTTTACTCTGGCCAAAGGACTAACATATGGTTCGAATATATGGGGGGGGGGGATTAAAAAGCAAGCATATCGTTATTTATTAATAAATATTTAACCGTTTTATATCAATTGATGTAATGTTAATTTTATTAAATAGCGGTAGAAGGTGTTTTTAAATTAAAACTGTATTTTCACTTTTTGATTCCCGTAGGCTTCCTTTTATTTTTCGCCGTTGGCAAGCAAGTGGTTATAATTCTCTGAAGTAACCATTCTAATATTCTCTATTTCCCTGAGCATATTATAATTAATCAAAACAGGTGCTACATTGAAATCACCAAAAAGCAATTCATCAAAAATATTGAGACTATCAAATTCTACTTTACTATGATATTTCGACAAAATCTTACCTGCTTTTGCGAAGTTGAATTTTTTATCATCACTCAAACGTGTAAAAAAAATATTTGGCCTCTGTTTTAACAGCATTTCGTCAACAACTTGTTGTTCCAAAAACTTCAAAGTGTTCGAAACACAAGGAGTACAACCATTTAAAGGAATTATAAGCACGCTTGAAGATTCAATCTTTAATTCACCTGAAATTTTTTGGTCAATAGCATCATAAGTGGTTTCATAAAAATGGTTTTTTGAATTGCACCCAATTAAAACCAACATATATATAAAAAAATACCAATTCATATTGATACCAATTCAAATTTTTCAAAAACCATTGCGTCCTCTTCTTCTACAATTTTATTAATGTATAATTGTCCTCCCGAGACAAAATACATCATCGGTAAAAGATTATCACTCTTGGTAAACTTTCTAGACCCAACAACATTAAAATCTGTGTCAAAAATTGTGATTTGAAATTCTCTTTTAAATTTCCAAGGAAATTTCCCAATTGCTTCTTTAGGGATTTCAGACTTCATGAAGCTGATTCTATAGTATAGTTTATTGATATTATCGTACTCTATCGCGGCATGATAAGGGTTTTCCCATAGGTGGATAGTGCCTTTTTCTCGTTCAAAAACGTTAAATTCTGCCATATAATCTACATCCCTGTAATAGTTTATATCAAGCACAATTACCAATTTACAAATACCATTTTCTAAAAGATATAAATTTTTATCAGCTGGAAAACTTACCAAGACACTTTCATTATCGATGTGAGTTTTTGTAATTGATTTATATTCATATTCCAAGGGATAGAATTGACCGTTAGAATATACCTCACTATATTTCAAATAATAGTCCACATCCTCGTTTTTAAGGTCAATTCGAACAATGTTCCTGGAGTATTCTTCAAAGTATTCTGCTGGGCTGATATTATCGTGATGATAACTCAATCCTGTTGTATAGAAACTACTATCAAAATATATCGGTTTATATGTTGTTCCTATGTACCCAAGGACATCATGATTTCTTGATTTTGGAAGATTCATACCAACTACTTCAAGTAGTTTTTGAAAATTGGCATTGTACAGGACGCACTGATTTAAGTCTCCATTAAATAAATAAATCGAATCTTTATTCAAAAAGTAAAAGGCTTTCGCATTTTCCATGCCGTTTGGACCAGATAATGGCCATTTTATCCTCTCAAATAATTTGACAGAATCACTTGACAGTTGATATAAGTCGATACTTGATATATTACGATTGAATAACGCTATTTTTGCAAATTTTTGAGCGTCAGTCAATGGCTGAATATAGTGTGTGTTGTTTGATGATAGACTATCCAAGATTAGCGTTAAATGGCCATTTCGTTTTAATCTATATTTAATTATAGTCTGGCTCTTGTACTGCGAAACCAAGTCATCAATTCGAGTTTTTGAACACGAACAAAAAGTTAAAACAATAAAAGATAAAATGATTGTGATTCTCATCCTCATGTGCTCCATTTATTAAATTAGAAAAGGTCGTCTTGTATGAAAGACGACCTTATTTTCGGTCAAAAGTAAATTGGGTCTAGGCCCAGCAATTGGCTTTTGTAGGGTAACAATATGGACCCCAGTCGCCATCAGCAAATTGATATTTCTGATTTAATGTTGGATAGGTAGCTTCAGATTCAAATGACACAAAAATACCTACAGCGAATACAATCGCTACCGCAAATTTTAGAATAGTCTTTTTCATTTTATAAAAATATTATTATAAACATCTACTCTATCAAGGCTTTTCGACATCCGCCTATTGTTCTGCTTTGGCCAAATATATCACAACGGTTGAAATATAGGGGAGGGTATTTGTAATTACAACTAATACGTCAATTATTAATAAATAATTGACCGTTTTATATCAATTGATATAACGTTGATTTTTTAAAATAGCGGAAGAAGGTGCTTTTAAGTTAAAACCTGTATTTTCACCGAAAAATTTTATGCGATCTGCTTTCAGGGTTGTGCTGATGTTTGTGGCTGTATCTATTGTAGGGTATCTTCTTTCCTTCAAGTTAGAAGTGCAGCTTACGCCAAAACCATTGAATAATAAAATATTCATCAACTACACTTGGCCTGAGACCAACCCACTGCTTGTTGAAGCTTCGCTGACTTCACCATTTGAAAATGAACTTAGTAGTATTGAAGGGATTTTAAATATTTCTTCTATTTCTAAATATGAAGCCGGCGAGATCATTTTGGAATTCAAACAAGACTCAGATATCGCCTTTAAGAAAATCCTGGTCTACCAAACCTTACGGAGGGTAATATCCACATTTCCTTTTGCTATTGACTTTCCCAAAATAAGCACACAAGAAGAGGGCGAACAAAGCTTATTGACCTACGCTATCTATCCAGAAAACCTACCGCCAGCTCTTATTAAGCGTTTGGTCGAAGATCGATTAGTCAGTCGTACGAATAACCTGCCATTAATCGCTAATAGCGAGGTAACAGGTCTTGGACACGAAGTGCTTGAAATTATAATTAATCCATCTGCTACATATACCTACAACATACCTATCGACCAAGTGAAAAATCGCATTAAGGAAAAGCTAAGAACTAATCAGCTTGGTATTATCAATGATCAGATGCATACCATAGCAGTTACGCTTGGTGATCCAACTGATATGGCAGCAATCGAAAAGCTTGCAATTCAAAATAAATTAACTCTAGGGGATATTGCATCAATAGAAAGTCGACTTCAACCTGATGAAACCATACATCGCATCAACGGGCAAAAAGCCATATTTCTGGATATTATTGCACATGAAAATGTAAACCGTATTGAAGCTGCAAAGCGCGTAAAGGAACTGATTAGTAAAACCCAAAATCAGCTACCTTTTGCTGTTGAGTTGCGTTATGATGACACTATCTACTTAAGTAAAGAAATAGATAAAACAATACTTAGATCCTCACTCAGCTTGGTCATTTTAATTTTATTCATTCTGCTCTTTCAGAAGTCATGGCGGATGCTCGTAGGCCTTTTTAGCAGTATTCTAGTCTCTTTAGGTATTACATTTTTAATCTGCTGGTTTAGCAACATTACGTTGCATTTATATACTATCGCTGGTATAACCATATCGCTGGGTCTGCTTATCGACAATGCAATTGTAATGCTGGAACATTACAAGACTTTTAAAAACAGAAGAATCATATCTGGTATTTTATCGGCTTCATTTACCTCAATTGCAAGTTTGTCGTTGGTTTATTTTCTGCCTGAAGAATCAAAAAACGATTTATTGGATTTCGCTTACATAGTCATTGTTTGTTTGGGCAGTTCAATCCTTGTAGCCTATTGGTTTGTACCAGCGGTGTATACGCTTTTGGAAGTAAAAACCAAAAAGCATAATGTCACCATGCGAAAGAGACTTAAGGCCTTAGTGTTTAAATATTTTCATATGTTGATCATAAGTCTATCTTGCTACAAAAAAGCTTTGATAGGCTCTTGCCTATTATTATTCGGTTTCCCCATATATTTATTGCCTGCAAAATGGGAGGATCATACTTGGTATAATGAGAGCATAGGCAGTGATTGGTATCAAGAAGAAGTAAGGCCTTACGTGGATAAGTATCTTGGCGGGACAAGTCGTCTTTTTTATAGAAATGTATTTGAAAGATCAGGAGCAAGAAGCCCTGACAAAACAAGACTTTATGTGTGGGCATCACTGCCATTTGGCCATACGGCTGAACAAATGAGCGGTACATTGGCCAAGACTGAAAACTATCTGGCACAAACAGGTGAAGATTTGCTTTACATTAGTCATGTATATTCTGGTCAAACCGGCAATATGACCATAGAATTTAGCGAAGAGCAAGAAAAGGCTGGTCTGCCCTTTAGATTAAAAAACCAACTCATCGGCCAATCGCTAGACTGGGGTGGTGTGGATTGGGATATATTTGGAGTGGGCAAGGGATTCAGCAACGAATCGGGTGAAGGATTACCTAACTTTCGCGTATTGCTTAAAGGATACGAATTCAATAAGCTTGAAAAGGTAGCCAACCATTTGTCAACAGACTTATTAAAACATAAACGCATTCAAGAGGTAAACACTAATGATCATATGAGTTGGGGTATGAAGGATTTGGTTCAAATAAACTATGCGCCAACAACTAATAAGCTAAACAAACAATTTCTAAAAAGTATTGAGGCTTCCTCATTACTTAGTCATAAAGGTCAAACCTCAGGTTTGATAAAATCAGGTAATAATTGGATTCCGTATCAATTCAAATATGCTTCTAAATTTGATTATAGCTCCGAAAGCCTTCAATCATCCACAAATTTTGGAACTGCTCCATTAAATGCTTTTGGAAAGATCAGTAAAAGCTTAGCTACCCCAGAGATACATAAAGAAAACCGACAGTATTTGCGTATGGTTACTTTTGACTATTTCGGAAGTAGAAATTTTGGTGAAAAATATCTTGATCAAGTGATTAAAGAAATGAACCAGAATTTACCATTAGGCTTTTCCATTGAAAAAAAGTCATGGCAATGGTGGGGTAAAGAAAAATCACGAGAATACGGATTACTAGGATTAGGTGCTCTATTTATTTATATAATATGTGTCCTGTTTTTCGAAAACTTCCGACAACCTTTCTTAATCGTATTGTTAATACCCGGATCTTTTATCGGTCTTTTTGCAGGCTTTGGTTTTGGTGGTTTTTATTTTGATCAGGGAGGCTATGCTGCATTTGTAATGCTCACTGGTCTTGTCGTCAACTCTGCTATTTTTATTTTCAGTGATTACAAACACCTAAAAGTTAAAAATCAGCCAAGGCGTGTTACCAAAGCAGTAGCGCGTAAATCGTGGACCATTGTTCTCACGATTATATCAACCTGTTGTGGACTTATTCCATTTTTAATGAACGGAGATTCTGAAGTATTCTGGTTTTCATTGGCCGTAGGCGTTATTTCAGGATTGATCTTTTCAATTTTTCTGGTGCTTATTATTCTACCTGCACTTATGATAGAGAGAATAAGGTAATTTTAATGGCCTTAAACGGCGTATACCAAGAACTTCATGATAAGCAGTTAGTAGCGGAGGAGAGTTTGGAGGGTTAGTAAAAGAAAGTATGAATCCACTCCGAAAAGTGCAAAATCGAAAATTGAAAAATTTAAAACTTTCTAATTTTGTCGTATAGGCCTATTTTTAAAGTTGAATTTGCTCTATACCCTTATAAAGCGACTTATCGGAGGGGACTCAAGTATTTACATAAAACTTCAAAATTCGATATTATCAAGGCAGTTACCTTTCTTTAGTTTAATCTGTTTAAAGCAAGTATTTCTTAGATATAAGAAAGAGTTTCTAAGAATAAAGTTATAAATCGCAGTTGGACGAGCCCCTTAAATCCAAATATCTTTATTACTTAAACATTGTCAAGTTCTGTAACAGTCTAACAGTTGCAATCTATTTTTCAATTCTAATAACCGGCAAATCAGGTCTATAATAGTCGCTATAGTGTTCTCCATTGACATCAATCTCAGCTACAAACTCACCATTTAGATAATATTTGATATAATCATCAATTACGGTGGTCGTTGTATTGTTCCAATTTCTCTCTTCGGTTA